>Ga0307981_1000034_pt1 | contig 136445 bp, 92 predicted proteins | sample OrgLakmetagen987_FD_201849 | JGI IMG/M metagenome (GOLD analysis project Ga0307981, IMG submission 201849) | Saline water microbial communities from Organic Lake, Antarctica - #987 | ecosystem: Environmental > Aquatic > Non-marine Saline and Alkaline > Saline | place: Antarctica: Organic Lake... | reverse complement strand
CCGTTTACAAACAATTACATCCGTTTACAAACACTTAATCATTCCACTCCATCTATCCTAAACCGCTAAAACGCTCTGAATGTGAGAATGCCCTCTCTGTGGCCTGTTAAACGGTTATAAACTTACATAAAAGCACATAAAAAGCAACAAGATGCACCAAAAATCTCTACCATAATACCAAAAGACATTGTACCTGCCTATTCCAACTCCCCTCCAAAACAAAAGCCCCAGCCGTAATCACGACCGGGACAACCCCAAAAAACCAAATGAAAACTTCTTAGATGGCCATCTTCTTTGGGTGTGTGATATCGACCTCGGGGTAGTGGCGCCATATCTTTGGCATCCCGTTATAGGTCACCATTTATTGATTGAAGATCTCCGCTGGAGTCAAAAATTAAAAGAAGCAAAACGTAATAACAAGTAATGGGGCAATATTCGTTGATTTACAGACATAGCATAGACTGCCCCTTCCAATTATCAAAGCAGACCAATCATACCCCACTACACCTCCCCTACTCTGCCATATTATTAAGAATCAACTCGGCCAGGTCATAGACCATGACCTCATCTTGCTGGTCTTTGGCTTTGATGCCGTCGCCCATCATGGTGAGGCAGAAAGGGCAATTGGCAGCTACCACTTTGGCACCGGTTTCAAGGGCTTCCTCAGCCCGTTCAATATTAATGCGCTTACTGCCCGGCTCGTCTTCTTTCCACATTTGGGCGCCGCCGGCACCACAGCACAAACCATTGGACTTGCAGCGCTTCATTTCCACCAAATCGGCATCCAGAGTCTGCAGGACTTCGCGTGGGGCTTCATATACCCCATTGATCCGCCCCATATAGCAAGAGTCATGGTAGGTGATGCGCTTACCTTTAAACTCCCCACCTTCCTTCATTTTGATGCGCCCTTCGTTGATCAACTCCTGTAACAACTGGGTGTGGTGAACGATCTCGTAATTACCGCCCAGTACCGGGTACTCATTCTTTATGGTGTTAAAGCAGTGCGGGCAGGCCGTCACCATCTTTTTGACGTTGTACATATTCAGTACCTCAATATTCTGAAGGGCCTGCATTTGAAAGAGGAACTCATTACCCGCCCGGCGGGCAGGATCGCCTGTACAGCTTTCTTCATTGCCTAAAATGGCAAAGTCTACCCCAACTGCATTGAGGATTTTACAAAAGGCTACGGTGACTTTTTGTGCCCGGCTGTCGAAACTGCCGGCGCAACCTACCCAGAATAAAATTTCCGGTTCCCGGTCTTCTGCAGCCAGGTCTGCCATCGTTGGTATGCGGAGCGTACTCATATCTTTATCGCTTTTCTTTGTTGCTTAATTTAAATCAGATTATGCTTCCCTGGTCGCTTCTTTCGCCCACTTGTCGCGGTCATCGGGGATAGCCCAGGCAGAACCACTGTTCTCCAGGCTGTTGAACATCGGCAGCCAGTCCTGCGGGCCCTGCGACAAGGTGAGAATTTCGTAGCGGCGCATCTTCAAAATCGGCTCCAACGGGTTGATGAGAACCGGGCAGGCCTCTACGCAGGCGTTGCAGGTAGTACAAGCGTGCAATTCTTCCGGAGTGGTGTAGTCAAACAGGGACTTGCCGTCGTCGTAGTTATCCTTGCTGAGTGGCTGAGTGTTGTCTTTGGCAAACGATTCTGAGCCTGTGTCCAGGTTCCGCCCGATTTCCTCGGCCCGGTCGCGGATGTCCATCATCACCTTCCGGGGCGATAGCTTTTTGCCTGTTATATTTGCCGGGCATACTGCTGTACACCGGCCGCACTCCGTACAGCTATAGGCATCCATGACATTTTTCCAGCTTAGGTCAAAGACATCATTAGCACCAAACTCGGGCAGTTCCTCACTCATATCGGCATCGTCAAATGCGGCTTCCGGGTCCATCATACTACGGACTTCCTTGGTAATTTCGTCCATATTGTCCATCTCGCCACGGGGCTTCAGCCTGCCGTAATAAGTATTAGGAAACGCCAACAGGATGTGCAGGTGCTTGGAGTACGGAAGGTAGTTCAGAAACGTAAGTACCATAGAAAAATGCAGCCACCACCCTACTCTTTCCAAAACAACAAGCGTACCCTCGCTCATGCCACCAAATATTGCCGGGCCCAACCAGCTGCTCACTGCCAGCCCTCCGGTATCCTTATAGTGCCCGGGGTCCAGCTGCTGCAATACGACATCCGTGCCATTCATCGTAAAGATGCCGATGAGCAGGATAATCTCAAAAATGAGGATGAGGTTACCATCCAGGCTTGGCCAGCCTTTCATTTCAGGCTTTTTGAAGCGTGGGATTTTGATTAGATTCCGGCGGGCAAGAAAGATAAAGGTCGCAAAGAAGGTGAGTAGCGATAACACCTCGATAAAGCTGATGACGAAGGTGTAGAACCCACCCAGCTTATCTGCAAAAAAGCGGTGCTCCCCGGTGAACCCATCAATAAAAATCTCAATAAGCTCAACCTGTGTGATCACGAAAGCAACGTAGATGATAAAGTGTAAAACGGCCGGAATCCAGCGCTTAAACATTTTCTTTTGCCCAAAAGCCACCAAAAGCATGTTGCGAAAGCGCTGCCCCGTATCTCCGGTCACCGCTTCATCCTTTCCCAGCATGATATTGCGGCGCACCTTGCCAAAGGCTTTTACAGCAACACCAATCGCTGCTGCACTAATCAGGATAAAGGCAATCTGTTGTACCATAAGGTCAATTCTTTACTTGGTAGTTCGACGAAAATAACAGAAAAAAGAGACTGTTCCATTTCAAAAATGTACTAATATCATCACACCGTTTTAATGGTTTGTGAAATTTTAGCACATCAAAAATGCATCATTTATCTCCTGCTTACCGGTTAGCGAATTTTCGCTAAAATAACATATCCTCTCGGAAATATAAGCCATATTTCCGTTTCTTTACTAAAAAGTGTTCCACAGTCGGGCAGAATGTGGGGTAATTCTTTAATTTTGGATCAAATGTTAATCGAGATGAAGATACTGAACCAAAGTCAGATTCAACAGAAAGTAAAACGCCTGGCGATCGAAATTCTGGAGGACAATTTCGAGGAGCCCGAACTCATCCTGATTGGCATTAATAATAATGGAATGGTCTTCGCTCAAATGCTGATGCAAGCCCTACTGCCCATCACCGATCAGCACATTACCTTGTCCCGTATTCGGCTCAACCCTGCAGATCCGCTCAATGATGGTATCATCCTGGAAATGCCCGCTGATGAGCTGAAGGACAAAACGATTATAATTGTCGATGATGTAGCCAATACCGGGCGCACGATTTTCTACGCCACCCAGCCTTTGATGTCAGTCTTGCCTAAGAAAGTGGAGGTGGCTGTATTAGTAGACCGCACTCATAAAACCTTCCCGATACGGGTAGACTATGTTGGCCTTTCGCTGGCTACTACCCTGAGGGAGAATATTGAGGTTAACATTCGGGAAGCAGCAGAGCAATCGGTCTTTATGAATTAGGCACTTTTGGCTGCCAGCGCAGCTTCCAGATCAGGTATTTTCTCCTTCATAGCCTCATAACCAACATCGTATATTTTCTGGTACTTATTCAGGTGCAAGATGGTGTACTTCCTGATCCCTTCCGGCTCAACCACCAGGTCACAGCGGTCAATGCTGGGTTGGGTGTTGGCCTGTATGGAAATATCAAAGCAACGCTGTGCGATACCAAACACATTTTTCACTTCGTTCTTTTCGGCCGTCAGCGTAGGCATGACATTTACGCCCAGCACATAGTCTGCTATATCTCTGATAGCTGCCACCGGCATATTTTCCAGCAAACCTCCATCTACGTACTGCTGTCCGTCTATTTCTACTGGCTGGAAAATCAGAGGGATGGCAGAAGAAGCTGCCACAACATCAAATAAAGGCCCAGTATTTCTAATCTCGCAGGCGCCTGTATTGAGGTTAGAAATGGCAATATAGCAGGGGGTCTGAAGGGCTTCGAAGCTGTCCTCGGCAATCGTTTCTTTCAGTCGTTCCTTCAGGTAGGTGTGCTTGGTGAGGCCTGCATAAGGAAGTCCTACTTTAAAGAATTTGAATAAGCTGGCTTCCTTAACCAAGCTCAGTATCTCAGCAGGTGATTTTCCGGAAGCGTAGAGGGCAGCCACAATCGCCCCTGCACTTGTACCGGAAATCACGTCTGGCTTGATACCGTGGTCTTCAAGTGCCTGAAGCACGCCAATGTGGGCAATGCCGCGTGCACCACCGCCCGAAAGCGCAATCCCTAATTGGTAAGGTTTATCCATGTTGGAAGGTTAAAAAGGCGGGCCTGTTACCAGTGCCCGCCTTGTGTGTTGTCTTTGCTACTACGTTACTTCACTATTAGTGGCTCGGTCCAGATCTGCTGCCCGTTTCGGAAGACCACGCTGTAAAGACCGGCAGGCATTTGCCCTAAATCCAAGACATGCGTCCCATTCAGCTTACGCACCTGCTTCACCGGCTGGCCAAGTGTGTTGAAGAGCGTAATATATTCAATCTCCGTGCCCGTCTCTAATACCACAGCATCCCGTGCCGGATTTGGGTAAACTTTGACCTGCTGCCCTAAAGCATGGTCAACCGTGTTATCAATGATCTCAATATCGTCCAGATATCGGGGTATAATCTGGTAACCCTCGTCAAATGGGCTTTCGGGATCAAACTGACCACCAATACCTGTAATAGACAAAAGTGCATTATCAGGGGAAAGAGTACCCGCCAGTGTAGTATTATTATCCACACGAACGGTGTAAACATTTGTGCCATCGGTAACTTCCACATTAAAGGAAGCGCCGGACTCGTCCCAGGCAGCCGGGTCGACCAGGGATACGTTAAATAACCTGACCAAACTGGATTCCGTAGACTCATCCAGAATGGATACGGTTGCCGGGTTCACCAGGGCATTACCGCTACCTGACACCTCCAGCTCTTCTGCCTCAATTTGGGTCAAGCCATTAAACTGACTAATAGTGCCACGAATGGTAAGCGCATCGCCTTCCGTTACCGTGTAGCCAAATTCTTCGCTTGCGCTGAATACGCCAATGCCCTCACCGGAGGCATCAATCAAAGTGAATTGCAGGCCACTGCCGCGTAAATTCACACCGTACACAACCCCCTGTAGCTCACAGGCAACGCCCAAAGAGTCCGCCAAACCATCACCATCAACAGTAGTTACATCGCCAATACTATAGGCTGGGTAGTCGGAAGCACCGCCATCTGGGTCGTAAGGGTCTATGTCAGCCATATAACGTGGCAAAAGCTGATAGCCTTCGTCAAATGGAGAGCTGCTGTCAAATTGCCCGCCTATACCCGTCACATTAAAGGTGCCGGTTGGGGCAGCCATACCGAAGAGCTCTACGTCATTATCAATCCGGACCGTGATCATGTTAGTCCCGTCTGTCACCTCAACATTAAAACCAGAGAATCCATCTCCCCATGCAGCAGGGTCCACTAATGTCACATTCTCAATCGTGACCAGTTGGGACTCCGTGGTTTCGCCAAGTGCAGTAATTACCCCTGCCGTAGTCAGTGGATTATTGGCGGTAAGAAAAGTAACGTTGTCCACCGCTAGCTGTATCAGGCCATTGAACTGATCAATTGTGCCTTCTGCCAGCACTTCATCGCCCTCGGTCACAGTATAGCCGAAGTTTTGATTGCCGCTGAAGATCCCAATGCCATCGCCTGCCGCATCAATAATAGTAAATTGCAGCCCATCGGGGCGGAGGTTGACCCCGTGCACCACCCCGCGCAGGGCGCAGGTTACATCCAGAGAATCCACCACACCATCTGCGTCCGTTGCCGTAACTAAGCCAATGGGGTATTCCGGATAGTCAATAGGGCAAAGTACATTTACCGTTACTGTTGCCGAAGCGCACCCCTCTGCATCACAAATTTCATAACCAAAGGAAGCCTCGCCGCAATAATCTGCATTGGGCGTATATATCGCCTGGTTATCCATATTGAGCTCTACCGTACCATTGGTCATCCCACCCGTTGTCACCTCTACTGAAGTCAAGGGGTTTGGGGTTTGGTCATTTGCCAGGATATCAATAGTGACAGCGGTTTCAATATCGGTGGTAGCCACATCATTGTTAGCCAAAATAACAGCGGTGCCGCCTGGACTGTAAGTTCCTACAGGCACGGGAACAGCTGCTCCGGTATTCATGGTCTCCCCATCCAGTGCATTAGGACCGCTAAAGGACCAGTTGCCGATGACAAAAGTGCTGCCATCCGGGCCGGTACCGTTTATCCGGTAAGCCCAGCCATCCAGGTATTCCCAGTCGGTATCGGTCCCATCTGTATCGATATCACCAAACACATCAATAACCGTACCTTCAAAGAACAGCTCAACGGCATCATCGCCGTTGATATTTACAGCACCGCTATCATCGGTAAATTCAGGCTCAAACCCAAAGAACTCCAGGAAAGCGGCCCCATCTCCACTGGTAAGGTAGAAGTGTTCCCCTTCCGAAACGCTCGCGGACGGGAAAGTAAATTCCTCTCCATCTGAGCCGCCCCCGTTATTGGCAGAGCCAATGGCGTAAGCGCTGAGGTCAGCGATATCGGCTGTGGCGTAAAGCTCAATACCTTTGGGTAAGCCGCCCGGTAATGGCCCATCGTATACCGCAGTAAGAATTAGGGCGGGGTTGCCGGCAGGTGCGTTCTCCACCGTGACCGTACCTACCATGCCCAGCCCAGCATGCGGGTCGCACTGATAATCATAAGTACCCGCTGTGCTGAAAACATACTGATAGGTCCAGGCCGAAGAACTCGCGCCGCCATTACCAAAGCTTTCGGGGTTGTCAGAATAGACGGACTGATCCCCATTGACGTTATGGAAACCACCGATGTTGGTCCAGGTCACCGTATCCCCAACATTAATGGTTAGGTTTTCGGGGCTGAAGAAGTTACTCTGCACATCCACTGCAAAGTTTTGTTGTGCCTGCACATAACAAGAAAGCGAGGCGAACAAAAAGGATAGTGTAATTAATCTTTTCATAAATCAGATTTTTGTTTTTGACTGAGATCAGAGTTTATTAATGTAGGTTTTGTACAAGGACATGGATTAGGATTTTTTGCCAGATTAAAGAACGCCCGGAACCTCGTAGCCTGAGCTACGAAGGTGAGGACCTGCCTGCGTGTCGAACACTTCGGCAGGCAGGCGTGATGCAGAGCTGGTGAAAAAGACGATTCAGGGACGTACAAAATTTACGTTAATAAACTCTATCAAAGCAAAAATAGGAGAAAAGACTGCAAATGGCCATGAGCTGATAAAAAACTTTACGTTAAGTCTCAGTGAACACATTCGGTATAAAATTGTACCGGCTCCCGGAGTAATCAAGAAATACGGTGCAAATCCGGGCATTCTTAAAAAAATATTCTAATCTTCAGGCATGCCACTCTCTTTCTGAACCAGGTAGCAAAAAAAAGTTAACATACCCTTAACATAAGGTGCGTAAATTAGCGTCGATTTTAGGAAATAAATCCTTATCAATTATCAAAAACGCTAGTTTTATGAGCTTTACAAACCTTATGCGAGCCCTTGGCGCGCTGGCACTGGTGCTGGTCTTTAGCACAGCCGCTATGGCACAGGGTGTAACGACTTCTTCAATGCGAGGTAAAATTCTGGATACTACCGGAGAAACTCTTATTGGAGCCAACGTTCTTGCTGTTCACACTCCTTCCGGAACAGTTTACGGCACAGCGACGGATATTTCCGGTAACTTCCGTATTTCTAACATGCGTGTAGGTGGCCCATACCAGGTTACCGTTTCTTACACCGGTTATTCAGAACTGACTGCTGAGGGTATTTTCCTTCGCCTTGGTGAAGCTTTCCGCCGGGATTACACCCTCGACGAAGGTGGTGTTGAACTGGAGACTATCCAGGTGATCGCTCGTCAGGGTACTGCAGGCGCCAACTCAGGTGCAAGTACACAAATTACTTCTGAAGCGATTGAAAATGTACCTACACTTAACCGTGACCTGAGTGACTACGTACGCCTTACGCCGCAGGCTAGTGGCTTTGGTGGTGGTACTTCTTTTGCAGGCACGAACAACCGGTACAATGCGATCTACGTAGATGGTGCTGTAAATAATGATGTATTTGGCTTGTCTTCTCAAGGTACAAACGGTGGCCAAACGGGCATCGCTCCTTTCTCTATTGATATCATCGACCAGCTACAGGTGGTACTTTCGCCCTACGATGTCACCTACGGTGGCTTTGCCGGTGGTGGTGTCAACGCTGTGACCAAATCTGGTACAAACAACTTTGAGGGTACTGCTTATTACTTCCTGCAGAATGAGAGCATGGTAGGCAAAACCAACCAAAGCCTTACTGACCGTACCGGTAGTGAGCGTGAAGGTGTAGATGAGTTCATGCAGACTACTTACGGTGCTTCTCTGGGTGGCCCAATCCTTAAGGATAAAATCTTTTTCTTTGCGAACGCAGAGATTCGTGCAGATGAGACGCCACAGCCATTTGACTTCGGACAGTACGACGGCGATGCCTCTCAGGCAGACCTTAGCGACCTGCGCAACTTTGTGCGGGATACTTATGGGTATGACCCTGGTACATTTGGCAATGTAACGGATAACCTCGACGGCCTCAAGCTTTTTGGAAAGTTGGACTTCAACTTAAGCCAGGACCACCGTCTGACGCTGCGCCACAACTACGTAAGAGCCGAGGACCTAAACCGGAACACAGGCGGAGCGCGGTCTATCCAATTCTCTAACAACGGTGTCTTCTTCCCAAGTACGACCAACTCCTCTGCGCTGGAACTGAACTCTAACTTCGGTAGTAAGTTCAGCAACAACCTGATCGTTGGTTTTACGGCTGTACGGGATGACCGCGACCCGATTGGTGGAGACTTCCCTTACGTAATCATTGGTGATGGAGAAGGTACAATCAATTTTGGTTCTGAGCAGTTCTCTACAGGTAACGCATTGGATCAGGACATCCTGACCATCACAGATAACTTCAAGATCTACAATAACAAACATACCATTACCATTGGTACACACAACGAATTTTACAGCATCTATAACCTGTTTATTCGTCAGAACTATGGTGTCTACGAGTACGACGATATTGATGCGTTTGTAAACAACACAGGTGCAGCAGAGTATGATCGTTCTTACTCTCTGGTAGATAATATCACAGGGGACGGTTCGGCGGCTGCCGCAGAATTCAATGCTATGCAGCTGGGCTTATATGCTCAAGACGAGTGGGCTGTAACACCTCAGTTCACTTTGACCGGCGGTATTCGTTTTGACCTGCCGATCATTACTTCTGATCCATCCATTCACCCATCTTTCAACAGCGAAACGCTGCCTGAACTGGCGGCTAATTATGATGTTGCTGGGAACATTACAGGAGGTCAGGCTCCCGAGGGACAACTAATGATTTCTCCTCGTTTAGGCTTTGACTACGACCTCGTTGGCGACCGCAGCTCTGTACTGCGCGGTGGACTTGGTATTTTCACCAGCCGTATTCCTTTTGTATGGCCAGGTGCGATGTTCAACAACAACGGTGTGACACTGGGTGGTGTTGATGCAGGAGATATTGAAGCACCGATTGAATTCATCCCGGACATTCAAAAGCAATACACTAACCCGGAATTTAGTGTGCCATCTGGCCAGGTAGACCTCTTCACCGAGGACTTCAGGTACCCACAGGTACTTCGTGGTAACCTGGCGCTGGATACGGAGCTGCCTGGTGGTCTCTTCGCTACTTTTGAGGGTGTATACACCAAAACGCTGAATAACGTACTGTACACCAACGTCAACAATGACCCTACGGTAGACTTCAACTGGACCAATACCGGAAGCGATGACCGCCCGGTTTACGTGCGGGACGATGTAGACCAACGCTACAGCGCTATTTACGTGGCTTCTAACACCAACGAAGGCTATACCTACACGCTAACTGCTTCTTTATCTAAGCGCTTCGACTTTGGCCTGACGGCCAACGTGTCTTATACTTACGGTGATGCCGAGGCAATCAACGAAGGTACTTCCTCTCAAAACTCTTCTCAGTGGCGGGGTCAGGTTGGCATTGACGGTCGTAACAACCCGGTACTGGGCCGTTCTGACTTTGCACTCGGTCACCGTGTGCTTGGTACACTGAACTACACTTTTGACTGGAACAAAGAGAAAAATGCAGCAACTTCTATCACTTTGCTGTACGAAGGTCTGAAGGGAAGCCCCTACTCTTACGTACTTGGTGGTCGTGATGCCCGTAACATCAACAACGAAACCGGTAGCACCAGCCGTAACCGTAGCCTGATTTACATCCCTGCTAATGAGAATGAAATCACATTCGTCGAGTCTGATGGTCTGTCTCCACAAGAGCAGTGGAATCGCCTGGATGCTTTCATCGAGGATGATCCTTATCTGAGCGAAAACCGCGGTGGTTATGCAGAAAAGAACTCCAACTTCATACCATTCACCAGCTTCCTTGATGTTTCCGTGCGTCAGGACTTTGGGGTAAAAGTTGCAGGAAAAAACCACAAGCTTCAGCTAAGCTGGGACGTTTTCAACCTGGCGAACTTAATCAACCCGAGCTGGGGTGTACGCTACAACGTACCAGGTAGCTTCAACTACTACGAGCTTTACACTTTCGAAGGTTATGCAGAAGACGGTACAACACCTACCTTCTCTTACACAGAGGAAGGCCTGAATACTGACGCGTTGAACATCAACAACTTCAGCTCACGCTGGCGCATGCGTCTCGGTCTTCGCTACATCTTCAACTAATTAAAAAGAAATCTTTGAAAACACTCTTTGAGTGGTTTGGAAGATAAAATTATGAAGCGGCAGCCTCCACCTGGAAGCTGCCGCTTTTTTATTGAGCTTTAGGAAACTAAAGTCTGAATAATTTCGTTTTATCGCTGTAAATGCACAAAACCTAACCCAAATCAATGAAAACACTGCTAATGTGGATGGGCATCTTACTGCTCACTCCAAGTATATGGGGCCAATGTATGTCATCGGCATCTATAGCTCTTTCCGATGTTACCAATAAACAAAGCGTCCCTTCTTATTCTTCTGATTCTACTACAGACACAGACAAGGATACCTCAAGACCACAAATAAGCGCTCACCGAGGTGGCCGATTTATTGCCGGCTATCCCGAGAATGCCTTAGAGACCTTTCAATTTATCTCCGAACAAGTACCAGTTATCATCGAGTGCGATGTAAATATGTCCTCAGACAGTGTCTTGTTTTTAATGCACGACAATACATTAGAGCGGACAACGACGGGTCAGGGAGTTGTGCAGCGAACAGAATGGACATATATTCAGGATCTCTACCTCAAAGATGATTATGGGATTGTAACCCGGTACAGCCCTCCAACTTTAGTCGCTGTAATGGAATGGGCTTTCAATAAAGCAAGACTTACGCTCGATGTCAAACGGGGCGTACCTATTGAAAAGGTGGTGGAAATGGTTAGAAATCACGGCGCAATAGGATATGCATCCATAATTACCTATAATTATGAAGATGCCCTTAGGGTTTATCTGGCTGACCCAAGGATCAAGCTCTCGGTAAACATTAGAAATGAAGAAGAACTACAGCGCTACCTGAATGGGCCTTTCCAGCGCGAAAACCTGATGGCATTTACCGGGCTTACAGAACGAACTCCTCAGTTCTACAAAAGCATCAAGGAAGCGGGCATCAAAGTCATTATCGGCACTATGGGCAACCTGGATAATAGTGCAGCGGCTAAGGGTGACCAGGTTTACAGGAAGTTGCGCACTACCGGTGCTGACATTTTGGCTACCGACCGGCCAATTGCCGTTCATAAAGCCTTTCTGAACTAAGAGCATGTTTGAGTGTATGTTTGAAGCTGCACTAAAGGAAATTCAGAAGCTCAACATCAAATATCAACACCGAGTAAGCAGGGATATTTTCCTGTACTGATGCGGCGTAACCCAGATTAGAGGGGATGAATATCTGGATTTTGCCTCCTTTCTTGATTTGCGGTAGCCCAATACGCCACCCGGCAACTACATTGGACAAATTGAATTGCCTGGCATCTCCTTCTTCCGTCTCATCAAACACGGTTCCGTCGATCAAATAGCCTTTATAATGAACCAGCACCTGAGAATTGGGTGTTGGGAAGTCACTGCCCTCTCCCTCCTCTTCAATAACATAGTACACGCCGCTTTCATGGCGTTCCGCATCAGCCATCAAATTGTTCTCTTCCAGGTAATTAAGGATCGTTGTCTCATCCTCTTCTGAGCGGTCTTCTACCGGCTCTGGTATAAACTGATTTTGTTGTTGGCAGCCTAAAGAAAGTAATATTGCGAATGCAGAGACTAAAAAGATGAGCTTTTTCATAGCGTACTTATATTTTGGGTGATTGATCAATAACAAACTTGTCTAAAAACTACTTAAGATGCCTCAAATCCTCCTTTTGAGCCTGATTTGTAACTATCGCCGCACCACGAAGTAGACGCGAAGCGAATTTAGAGGCAAACCCAATGCAAAAAAAGGAAAAAAACAGGAACTCTTTGATCTACATTTGAAAAAACAACGTCTGCAACCTTACTCTAAGAGGATGCAAGGAACGTAAATCTCTCCTTTCTCAATCAATAATTCCTTAATTTGTGCTAAAATGGTACCACTATGAATGACAACTTCTGCGTATTCCTTGATGCCGGACACGGTGGGGTAAACCCTTTAGGACTATATACAACGGCTCCTGGTAAACAGTTTCAGCACCAACAGGGGCAATTTCATAATGGCTCCTGGTTTTATGAAGGAGTATGGAACCGAAATTTGGTGGCAAGGGTCATTAAAAAACTAGACATTCTGGGCATTCAATACCTACCTGTTTACCACGAGTATGTTGATTTCCCACTGCAATATCGGGTGGACCAGGCAAATTGGTACTACCGGAACTACCGTCGGGGTATTTTCTTATCCACGCACGCTAATGCTTCCGGTGTAGGAGCAAGAGGGTACGAAATCTACACCTCACCGGGCGAGACTTCTTCTGATCGTATTGCCGATGCCCACTGGGGCCATGTCAAAGATCTGCTTGGTGACGGCATCACTATGCGCACAGACCGTACGGATGGCGACTACGACAAGGAGGCCCGTTTCTATGTGCTCACCCGTACTGTAATGCCTGCGGTACTTATTGAGCATTTGTTCTTTGATAATTACCAGGATGCCCGACTGCTTATGGACCCAGAAACGGTGGACCGGTTTGCCGAAGCTCAGGTCCGTACCATTATAGATTTCATCAACAACCTTTAACCACCTAAGGCTTCAATACCCTGCCTATTGCATTGCCTTCCCGTAAGTTCTTCGTACTTTTGAAGATTACAAGAGTCGCTTTTTGGCTCATGTAAACAAATATGACAAGAACGTAATCCCTATGAAACTAAAACTTTTACTCCCCGTATTAAGCTTAGCTATCATCCATTTAGCTAATGCTCAAACGACTTCAGTACAGCAGGATTCCATTATACAATTAGTGGCTCCGGATCCTGACCTGCTTTTGAAGGAAGACCAACGCAATGACTTGTATAGCCGGGTCGCAGCTCCTATAAATACGGATATTAGTTTGGAAAATGCAGGCACCTGGCACTTACATGCTGATGGTAGCGCCACATGGACTTGTACAGTGAAGGTATCAGGTGCTTTAGGCTTAGCTTTTATTTACGATGCATTTTACCTGCCACCGGGAAGTCAACTGGAGATGTTTGGCCCGGAAGAAGCCCGGAAAGCTGTTTTTACGTTTCAAGATAATCAACCCCAGGGGCAATTTTTCTCAGGTTTTACTAAAGGAGAAACGGCGCACCTGATCTACCGGGAGCCGGCGCACGCCAGGGGCCTGGGTAAGATTCACATCCGGCGGGTCGACTTTGGCTACCGGCAAAGTCCCAACCGCAGCGTCCTCAATTTCGGTTTTGGTACCAGTCTGGACTGCCATCCAAATTCCAACTGTGATGCGGGCGACGACTACCGCGATGTACAACGTAGTGTGTGCCGCATCGTAATGGTGTTGGAAGAAGGTACAGGCTATTGCAGCGGCACCCTGATTAACAATACGGCGGAAGATGAAACGCCCTTTGTGCTAAGCGCTTACCATTGTGATGAGGGCTATACTCCACTTTATGATATGTGGCGCTTTGACTTCAACTACGAGAGCGCCAATTGTGGTACTCCAGCAACTGAGCCTGCTTTTCAGTCTTTAATGGGCTGCCAGCGCCGGGCGAGCCGGAGAGAGAGTGACTTTGTTTTATTTGAACTTGACAACAATATTCCGCCAGGTTTCGAAGCTCACTTTGCAGGTTGGGACCGTCGGCCTGATGCGCCGGATTCAGGGGTGATGTTCCACCATCCAAGCGGAGATATTAAGAAGATATCGGCTTATGATCAGGCTCAAATCCATCCGAGCAGTATTAACTGGCAGGCAGGAGCTACGCCGCCAAACCACCACTTTGATGTAGACTTCAGCCTTGGAACATTTGAACAGGGCTCTTCCGGTAGCGCTTTATTCGACAGCACCGGCAAAATCAGGGGTCAGCTCCACGGAGGGTTTAATGGATGTGATAATACTTCCGCTTTTTACGGCCGGCTTACACTTTCCTGGGATGAGGGAAGCACTTCGGAAACGAGGCTAATGGACTGGCTGGACCCTGCCGGAACGGATACGGACACACTCGGTGGACTTGATGCTGCTCTTCCGGCAATGGTGAGTATTGGAGGTACTATCGCGAATGAAGAAGGGATTCCCGTTGCGAATACAACCGTTTATTTGTCTGGTCCGGTCAGTGATACTATGACGACAGGTGACGATGGGCTATACACATTTTTCGATGTGCCCACTGGAAGTGTAATCGGTCTGCACGCTTCGAAAGTTGATGATATTCAGGAAGGTATTTCAAATCTCGACCTCATCCGTATCGGCCAGAGTAACCTGGGATTGATCAACTTAGACAGCCCCTACAAAGAAATTGCAGCTGACGTCAATAATTCTCAGTCGATTTCCGTACTGGACCAGATCGCGATCCGAAAAGCGATCCTTGGCATCAATATTGAGTACCAAGCAGTCGATATATGGCGTTTTGTGCCGGCAGCCTGGCCCTTAGACGGACCTAATTCGCCCCTTTCCTCTCCCCTGCCTGGTGTTTTTATGATCAGTAATATCACTGGGAATATTCCTGATTTTGATTTTGTTGGCATTAAATCCGGGGATGTGAACAACAGTGCAGATCCGGGGAATTAGAAATGAAAGGTGCTTATAGTCCTGTTAGACTATAAGCACCTTAAGCAAGATAAACCTGCGTGGGCATAGTGATATCAAGCATACGCTTACTGCTTGCTTTTCAGTTCTTCTATTTCCTCCGCAACCCTCTCTGCTTCTGCTGATTTCTCAGCATAAGCCTTAATATCTCCGCCCCGCTGAATCTGCATAGCTTCTTCCATGAGCTTTAAATACTTCTTCTCCAGTTTCTTAACCGGGTCTTTCTTGAATAGTCCGAACATATTTATTGGTTTTGGACAGGAAACAGCAAAGGCGTAAAATGGTTGCAAAAAGAAAGCCGGATACTGCCTCAAGAGCAATACCCAGCTATTGTTTTATTTAGCGACGCGCGATCAGGCAACGGCCTCCTTGACCAGGTCTGCTGCTTCTTGAAGAAGGATAGCCGACTTCACAGCCAGGCCAGACTCATCAATGAGCTTTTTAGCTACGTCTGCGTTGGTTCCCTGCAGGCGCACAATGATGGGCACACTGATGTTACCCATATTCTTGTACGCATCCACAACGCCCTGTGCAACACGGTCACAACGAACAATGCCTCCGAATATATTAATCAGGATAGCTTTTACTCCAGGGTCCTTAAGGATGATCCGGAAGGCCTGCTCTACCCGCTTGGCGTCAGCGGTACCCCCAACATCGAGAAAGTTGGCGGGCTCGCCACCAGATAACTTGATGATATCCATGGTCGCCATCGCCAGACCGGCACCATTGACCATGCAACCGACGTTACCGTCGAGCTGTACATAGTTGAGGCCATATTCTTTGGCTTCAACTTCGGTTGGGTCCTCTTCGTCTTTATCGCGAAGCTCGGCAAGATCAGGGTGACGGAATAGCGCATTATCATCAAGCGTGACCTTACAGTCAACGGCAATAATGCGGTCATCACCTGTTTTCAGACAAGGGTTGATTTCGAATAGTGAAGCATCGGCGCCAACAAAAGCTTTGTAAAGGGAGCTGATGAATTTCACCATTTCCTTCATAGACTTGCCATTCAGGCCAAGATTGAAGGCGATTTTACGCGCCTGAAATCCTTGCAGACCTAGTGTAGGGTCGATATATTCTTTATGGACGAGCTCCGGCGTTTCTTCAGCAACAGTTTCGATATCCATACCGCCTTCAGTAGAATAAATGATAACGTTGCATTTCCGCTCCCGGTCCATTAGTACAGAAACATAAAACTCATCGCACTCATCCGGAGATGGCACGTAAGCATCTTCTGCTACCAGAATTTTCTTGACCAGCTTTCCCGGGCCTTCCATGCCACCCGGAGTCTGAGGGGTCTTCAGCATCATGCCCAGGATGGCATCTGCTTTTTCTTTTAGGCCATCGTCGTTTTTGACCAACTTGACGCCGCCGCCTTTGCCCCGGCCGCCGGCATGGATCTGAGCTTTGACTACTGCAAAACCAGAGCCTGTTTTTTCTTTAATCTTTTCGTAAGCCTCAACAGCCTCGGCAACAGTGTTCGCCACCATGCCCTCTTGTATAGCTACGCCGTAGCTCTTCAGCAATTCTTTTCCTTGGTATTCGTGAAGGTTCATGCGCTAATTAAATATAGTTAGTGAAGGATACTCAAATGTAGTGATTTTATGCTGCTATCAGAAGTATTTGGGATCGAAATGGCAAAGTATACCCCCTTGACTATAAGGCTTTTTTTGTACTTTGGAGTGAGATGGTCACTTACAGGAAAGGTAATTGCCTGACTATCAGTTCAACAATGATTTCATTGCTTTAATAAACCGACTAAATATGCCCGCTACGGCTTCCACCAACAGAACTCCGGCAACTGCATTGAAAGTGAATAATAGACTACGTGATTTCAATATCCCCTGGAAGATGCGTTTATTTTTCCTGAAAAAACTACCCTCCTGTTGGTTTTGGGGCGTCCGGGTCGAATCTTGCGACACTAATACCTGCGTGGTTAGCATCCCATATCGGTGGACCACCCAAAACCCCTTTCGGTCTACCTACTTTGCGGCCCTGAGCGGTGCTGCAGAACTTTCCACCGGGACATTGGCTATTCTGGCCCTGACTGGAAAAGGCAAGGTCTCTATGCTGGTTACCCGTTTTGAAGCGCGGTTCGTCAAAAAAGCCGACACCCGCACCTACTTTACCTGTAGTGCGGGTGCCGAAATTAATGAAGCAGTTGAGCAGGCGATTGCTACCGGAGAGGGCCGCGAAGTAGCAGTAACCACCATCGGCCGTAATATCCGGAACGAAGTGGTCTGCGAAATGACGCTGACCTGGTCCTTTAAGAAGAAAACCTAAATCACTTCTTTTTGGAAGCCGGTGTCGCCTTCTTTTTAGTCGCTGTCTTTTTCTTAGCCGTTGTTTTCTTTTTGGCAGCAGCTTTTTTCTTGAAAGTGCCCGGCAATTCAGCCTCGATGAGGTCTTTCACCTGCTGCAGCGTTAATTCCTTTGCAGCTTCCGGAGTCATCCGTTCACCGTCTACTTTCGGAATTTTAACGTTTTTCTTCTTGTAACGGATAAACGGTCCCCAGCGACCATTTTCTACGGAAATTTTCTCGTCTTCCCAGCGATGAATATACCGGTTGGCCTCCTTTTCGACTTTCTTCTCGATGAGTTCGTGCATATCCTCCAGCGAAATATTTTCGAAGTCATACTTCCGGGGGACATTTACGAACAAGCCATCATATTTCAGGAATGGCCCAAAGCGGCCTTTGCCCTTCGTGATGGGCTTGCCCTTATAGGTGCCTACGGGTGCATCCTCTTTTTGCTTGGCCTTGACCAGCTCCAGGGCGCGTTCGCGGGTCAGTTCAAGCGGATCCTCCTCTTTCGGAATAGAAACAAAGAACTTCTCCCCCACTCGTACGTAAGGACCATACCGGCCTACACCAATTTGTACAGGCTCACCTTCATATTCCCCTATATCCCGTGGGAGTTCAAATAGTTTCAATGCCTCTTCATAGGTAATTGTTTCCATTGACTGCCCATGCCGGAGGTTGGCATACTTAGGCTTTTCTTCTTCGTCCAGTTCATCAGGAGCACCGATTTGAACAACCGCCCCATTCCTGGTCATACGGGTAAGAAGCGTGCGCCCGGATTCAGGGTCTTTGCCCAATACACGCTCACGGGTAGGCCGGTCTGCATTCTCCAGCGTCTGTTCTACTGTCTCGTGAAATGGTCCATAAAATGCTTTTAGCATATTGGTCCATTCTTTACTGCCTTCAGCAATCGAGTCAAATTGCTTTTCAATATCAGCAGTGAAGCTGTAGTTCATGATTTCTTTGAAGTGCTCACTCAGGAAATCAGCTACCGTGATGCCCATATCCGTTGCGAAAAGCCGATTCTTGACAGCCCCGGTCATTTCCGTTTTAGTTTCCTTTTTAATCTCACCAGTTTTGGTGAGGGTCAGAAACTGGTAAGCCCGCTCTGTACCATCCCGGGTTTCTTTAACAATATAGCCCCGCTCCGGCTCCATGATCTTACTGATAGTAGGTGCATAGGTCGACGGACGACCAATGCCCAGTTCTTCCAGCTTCTTAACCAGAGCCGCCTCCGTGTAGCGAGCTGGCGGACGGGTAAAGCGCTCTATAGCAGTCATGTTAAACAAGTTGAGGTCCTGCCCTACTTTAAGTGGTGGCAGAATGCCTTTAGCTTCCTGATCGTCGTCGTCATCGTCTGTAGACTCCAGGTAGACCTTCAGGAAACCATCAAATTTCAACACCTCTCCTTCCGCTTTGAGGTGAGCGTCCGGGACCGTGGAAATACCGATTTTTACGATGGTTTTTTCCAGTTCAGCATCTGACATTTGGGAAGCAATCGTCCGCTTCCAGATGAGTTCATAGAGCCGTTGCTCATCTCGGTTGCCGGAGGCATTTTGCTTGTTGATGTAAGTGGGGCGAATGGCTTCGTGCGCCTCCTGAGCCGAGGCTGATTTACCTTTATACCGCCTAATCTTAAGATAGTTGGGTCCGTAAAGGTGTTCGATTTCCTTCGCAATGCTTTTAAGTGCCGTTTCACTCAATGCCACAGAATCTGTACGCATGTAAGTGATATGGCCCGCTTCATAAAGCCGTTGGGCAACGCTCATCGTACGCTGCACACTAAAACCAAGCTTCCGGCTGGCATCCTGCTGCAAAGTAGACGTTGTAAATGGTGCCGTAGGCCGGCGTTTCAATGGCTTCACATCGATGTCCGAAATGCTGAAGATGGCCTCCCGGCACTGCTGCAAAAAGTGGTCAGCGTCTTTCTCACTGGAAAAACGTGAAGGATTTTCTGCCTTTAATTTTACCGATTTTCCTTGTTCGTTTTTCACATCAAACAAGGCATTGACCCGGAAGAATGGGTTGGTCTCGAAATTCATAATCTCCCGCTCCCGTTCCACAAGGAGCTTCACGGCAACCGACTGTACCCGGCCAGCAGAGAGCTTACCCTTAATCTTCTTCCAGAGAATTCCCGATAGTTCGTATCCTACCAGGCGATCAAGAATACGGCGTGCCTGCTGAGCATTGACCAAATTCACATCTACAAGCCGTGGCTGAGTGATGGCTTTCTGAATAGCCGGCTTGGTAATCTCCCGGAAGACAATCCGTTTTGTAGAAGCCTCATCCAGCCCCAGCACTTTGCATAAGTGCCAGGAGATCGCTTCTCCTTCGCGGTCTTCATCCGTTGCGAGCCAGACCTCGTCCGACTTTTTAGCCAGGTCTTTCAGTTCCCTGACGACTTTTTGCTTATCAGGTGAAACGACGTACTTAGGTTCGAAGTTATTCTCAATGTCAACGGCTCCTCCCCGTTTGTCCAGATCACGCACGTGACCGAAGCTAGACTTCACTGTGAAGTCCTTTCCGAGAATCTTCTCTATGGTTTTCGCCTTGGCTGGCGACTCTACTATCAATAGGTTCTTTGGCATAATTCTTTATTGGTACAAAGCGCTTTCAGGAATGCAAAGGTATAAAAAACCTAAATTGTTCAAGATGGCAGGGGAACCATTGCCATATAATATACGCAAAAAACTGGAATCTAAGTGTATATTTGCAATAACAGACACTTTTTATTTTTCCTTATATGTTAAATATTATACGGAATGATTTACTAAAGGTAAAACGCGCCTTTTGCCCAATTAGCAACCATTTCCGCATAAGGTCTACTACAAATCCACACTTAACTAAAGGAGCTTCCACTCCTCTCATTTCTCAGGATAATTGTTAAAAAAGGAAAATTAATCCTGCGCTTTGGCGTTATGAAAAGTGATCTGGAGTTGTCATCAAATTCTAAAATTCACTTCTAGTTTTTGCCTATGCGCCTGTTCTTCACCTTGATCTCCATACTGCTTCTTGGCAACAGCCTTTCCGGCCAGCGGTATTTCCCGATCAAGAAGGACAATAAGTGGGGGCTAATCGATGCTTCCGGCAAATTAGTGCAATCTCCGGTGTATGATGCCATCGGGGAGTTTAAGCAATTTGGATATGCCGTTATGCAGTACGAAGGCAAGGTAGGGCTCCTTGGTGCAGACGGCCGCCGTATTTTACCGCCCCAGTATGAGGACCTTAAAGTCCTGGACTCCACACTGATTGCAGTTATGTCCGATAAAGCCTGGATGGTGGTCAATCTTTTCGGGAAGGTGGTCTTAGAGAAAGGATACGAGCGTGTAAAAGTGGTACGCCCGAATTACCTGACTTATCAAAAAGATGGCAAATGGGGGCTTACCAATCAGTTTGGGCACCGCCTTGCGAAACCTGTTTATGACGAAATAACATCCTTTGATCCCACTTTTTTCCTAACCCGAAAGGGCGGAGAACTTGGGTTGTTGTCCAGCACAGGCCGGGCTATTTTAAGTAACCGGGCAGAGGATATCCAAATTTACCAGGATAGCCTTTTCTTTTTCCGGGAGGACCAGCACTGGGGCGCAGTCGATTTTTACGGCATAGAGCGAATACCTCCGGTGTTCAAAGGGTTCAGCAGGATAGATGATGGTTATATTAAGTTGAGTAGCGAAGGAGGTAATAAGGTGTTCAGCCTGTATTGCAACCGCATTATCACCCCAGACTTCTACCATGATTACTATAGTTTCTCCCCTCGCTACCTAATTGTAAAAAAGGACCGGCGGCTTGGCCTTGTTAATTGGTGCGGACAAACCGTTTTCCCACCCATTTATAATGAGATACAACTTTATACCCAAGGTCTTTTCAGAGTCAATCAGAATGGAAATTGGGGGGTTGCCACTAAAGATGGTACGCTCCTTATCCCCATGGCGTATGACTATATTGCCCCGCTTAAGGGCAAAGTGTGTGTCGTCAAAAAAGACAACAGATTTGGGCTGGTGCATATAGACGGGAAAGAGATCATTGCGCCAACTTATGACCGGATCATTCTGGAGCGTTCGCAGGCTAAAGCTTACAAGACCGCCCCAAGTGGTGGGGACCAGCTAACCCTACTTACCTTTGACGCGGAGGGGCACCTCCGGGACGCCAATCAACTGCAACAGCACTTTCAGGTAAAAATAAGCCCCAAAGGGCCCGCTCCGGAGGAGACAAACGACTTGAATGCTGCAAACAGAAACAGCCAGCTTTTAGCAGATTTTGAATGGTTCTACGCGCCCGAAGAAGATCGGTGGGGACTCCGCCGTTTGAACGACGGAGGTATTCAAATCGAACCCATGTTTTCCTATGTCCAGGTGGAACATCAACTGGGCCTCACCCTGGTTGGCATTCCACAATCCAGTACGACTAGTTTTGACCGGACCCTCTTCCGCTTTGACCGGACCTACGGTATTGTAAACAATGAGCTCGGAATCGTAGTTACAGAGCTTGAATTTCTGGATATCCGCCTGGACGACTTCAGAAAGGGAGGTACCCTGGCGCGCTGTGTTTTCAGCAATGGAAGGCACGGACTTATTGATCAGACAGGCAGGCTTGCCCGCAAAGAACTGACCTACGTAGGGGAATTTGTCGATGGACTGGCTCGCTTTAGCTTTTCCGGACAACTTTCAGGGAGCGTTGAGGCAATGCTTCACCTGGGCCCGGTTAACCAATACCTTCGGGGGCTCGCTTCCCCGGGTATCATGCAGGACTATACGCAGTATGACATCGAATTCAGGGCAAATGCCAATTTAACCTGTGCAGGGTGCGAGTGGGGCTACATCGATCACGAAGGGCAGGTAGTTGTTCCACCGCAGTATACCTACGCTAAGGACTTTGTTAATAATGTAGGTATCGTTGCCTGCAACGATAAATGGGGTATGGTCAACCGTGACGCTAAAGTCATTCTACCCTGCCAGTACGATGGCGTACACTTTATGGAAAATACGAATAATCAAATGGTCCGGGTATATATTCAGGAGCCAAAATATGGACTGATAGATACCTTGGGGCAAATTACCGTAAGCGCCGTATACGACGAGCTGGGCTACTTTAGCGAGGGGCGGCTGGCGGTACGCCGGAATGGGTTGTGGGGATTTGTGAATACCGCCGGAATGGAAGTTATCCCCTGCCGATTCCGGGAAGTACAAAACTTCAGCCAGGGACTTGCAGCAGTTCGGTTGGGCTCCGGCTGGGGCTTTATAGATAAACAGGGGCGTATCATTATTGACTTGCAATACCGGCGTGTTGGGAGCTTCTCGGATGGGCTGGCATGGGTAGCCACCGATGAGGGGACTGGCTATATTAATGAAGCTGGTGCCATGGCGATTTCCCCGAACTACGACAAGGCTTATGGCTTTCAGCAGGGAGTCGCCAGAGTGATGGTCGAAAGGGACTATGGCCTTATCGATGTGAACGGAGATTATATTCAACGCCCAAAATATAACCACATTGGTCCGTTCGACACCAACGGGCTTGCTATTGCCCAAAGAGGGGGTCACTCCGTCCACTTCGAGCTGATCAATAAGCAGGGTAATTTAGTCAGTAGCTACAAGTATAAATCTATAGCGCCGTTCAAGGAAGGACTGGCGGTGGTTAAGACCAGAAATGGGTATGGGTATATTGATATGCGCGGCAATATGGTTATCGAGGACCGCTTTTCGAAAGCCAGCTCGTTTTCAGAAGGGCTTGCTGCAGTCCAAATGGATGGCGACTGCGGCTATATTAATTTATCCGGACAGTTGGTCATTCCTTGCCGCTTTTCCAAATGCCTCGACTTTCAGGGCGGGCGCGCCGTCGTCTATAAGGGAATGCGCAAAGCAGGGCTGATTGATCAGGCCGGAAGCCTTCTGATTGAGCCCAGCCTGGACCGCCTCTTAAACTTTCAGGAAGGCCGTGGTCTTGTTCGGGACGAGCAGTATCGATTCTACTACATTACAGAGCAAGCCAGCCCCTACAATGGCTACTACGAACAGGCAACTGAATTCAAGCACGGTGTAGCGGTGGTTCAAGTCAATGGTAAGTGGGGGATTATCAATCAGAAAGGCATTGAAATCATCCCTCCCCGCTACGACCGGATTGATTCCTTCCGCAATGGCTACGCCCGGGTGAGAATACAGGGCTTCAACGGCTTGGCAAGCCTTGAGGGCGAGCTCCTGGTGCAGCCGGACTATGAATACATCAGTTATGCCGGAGAAGGGCTGTACCGGGTGGAGAAAGGCGATCAAATCGGTTATTTCGACCAATCCGGTCAGTGGGTCTGGGCGCTCAACCGCTAGCACTTCTTTTCCAGGTCACTTATAGTGCTCAATGCTCCTTAATCTATAGTCTTCCCCAGGTTTATCTAATTTTTGCGAAGATTGGCATAAGGCAGTTGGCAAAACCTGTTATATGCCTTATGTTAGAGTACATTTAGAATGAATCGCAAATTGCAAATCGCTTATTATGGGTTATGACAAGCCTGCCTGAGGTGTTTGGCAGGTCTTTTCCCACAGTAGCAGGTGCGGTCCGCGGAGATGGGTCAAGCCGTGAAAGTGGCAGGAAATCAGATTCCTAAAAGTTAGTTTGCAGGATTTAGCAGTTTAAACATGCTTAGGCCAGACCCGTTTTGGATAGGGCTCGAAAATAATATTGAAAGTATTTCTTACATGAAAAAGAAAACCGTCGCTGGATTTTTAGCCCTCACTTTTGGTTTTTTTGGCGTTCATCGATTTTATCTGGGACAACGATTTTATGGGGTTTTGCATATAATGCTTGCCCTTTTTACCATTCTGATAACTGTAGAGGAGAGTGTCCCACTGGTCATTGCACCTGCCGTGTTAGGGTTTATTGATGCCATTCTTTTCTTTGCTATGCCCAGAGAAGACTTTGATCAGCGATACAATAAAGATAAGAACAGCAAATGGTACGGCCGTCATTCCAAAAATGCAGATCGCTACCCTGCGCCGAGAAACCGCCGGCGTATACATCAGTCTGAGTTTGAAATTGTTAAACGACGCGGCATTCAAAATTTCCGGGATTACCGGTTTGAAGAGGCGGCAGAAGATTTTGAACAGGCACTCAGTATTGACCCGGAGAATGCTGCCATTCATTATAACCTGGCAGCTACCTATTCTATGCTGGAGGATGAACAACCTGCCTTTCAGCACTTGCAGGAAGCGATTGAATTCAGATTTGATCAGGTTGAAAAAATCCACAACCACGATGCCCTGGCTTTCCTGCGTTCCCGCCCTGCCTTCCGGGCGTTTGTTGACAACGGCTACCGTTTGCCTATACTCGGGCTGGAAGCCCCGGAAGAAGACCTGGAACTCCCCCCTTCCCAGCCAAAAAAGGAGCAACCCGCCACTGACTCGACTCACCCGAAATTATTGGAGCAGATCGTAGAACTGGGAAAACTCCGGGATAAAGGAATTCTTACCGATGAGGAATTTGTACAACAAAAAGAAAAAATCCTGATGAAGCGGTAAGGGCATTTTTCAACCTAAATCCCTTCAACTCATTAAAAAAGCAGGCACAAAATCCCGATGCTTTGTACCTGCTTTTATCTTTTTTTTTAGAATCGGAACATTACACCCGCCATCGCATTGATACCAAAAATAGGGTAACGGAACCAACGTTCTCTACGGTTATTCGCAAGGTTATTGACCTGTATAAAACCACCAAACTTTTCTGAGAAGAAGAAGTCAGCACCGAGGCTAAGGTCAAACAGCCCATTCAGGTTATCTGCTTCCATGGTTTCAGGGTTTAAATAAGGCACCCCATTTTCAAGGAAGAAGTCCCCTTTCACAGTCAGGCGATCCTCCAGGGTAGTGTAACGCAGCCCTACGTTGACCGACAAAGCAGGCAAGTGCCACGGTTTTTCCTGGTTATCCAGGCTGTATATATTCTGGCTGAAGGAGCCGACAGCTTTGAAACCTTCAAATAAAGGAGCAGTAAGCGAACCCTTAATGGTTACGACGCTACCATCATCGTACACCACATCAAACCGGGGTGTTTCATCAAAGGGGTCAAACAAGCGGAAAGTCGCCAGGTCGTCAATAGCCTTGTAACCAACCTGGAAATCATAATCGATACCTTCAACATTCCCCCGAACACCACCGTAGTAATTATAGTAAAGCGTATTTCGGATACTCAGCGGTGACCCAACAAAGGGATTGTAAGCTGCCAAACTGCGATAAGTATTCTTTTGCAGGGTTCCGTCTGCACCAACGTATGCATTCACAATACCCTCCAGAATCACAGCCGTAGCCTCGATATCGGGAAAGAAGGTAAAAGTATCGTCATTGGAAGAAAGGTTGAAACCCAGTTTCACGCGAAAGCGCTCCGCATGGTAAGTGTAATTCGGCCGAAGGAAGAAGTTGTTTAGGGATTGGTCGCCTTCTTCATCATCATAACTGGTGAAGTCGGTCTGAATCTCAACGGACAGTGGATGGGTGTCATCGAACCACTTGGTGCCACGGAAGACCAAATCGAAACCATTCTCCCGGGAAGGCGAATAGCTGTCGTTCATCACATACGCTTTGAAGCCGGCGTAATAGTTAAAGTCCGCTTCTGTGCGGGCACTATTATAGATACTGACCTGTCCGTCAAAAATGGAAAACCGCTGACGGACCTCCTCCCGATCAAAGGAAATGGTCTCGTCCAGCGCTTCCGCTACTTCATTATACCCATAGTAATGGACAGCATTAGAGGTATACTCCAAATGCGTATTTACAGCAAAACCCTGATCAAAATGATAGGTACCGTCTACCCCGCCATTAGAATTGCTAAATCGCTGATTTTCCACATTCTGACTGTTGTTAGCTGAATGGTGGTTTGCGAAGAGGTCAATACTCAGGTTATCGTTATTGTTGATGTTGTAATAGCCCTGACCAAATAAGGCTGCGGGAAATCCACCGCCGGCCTTTATATAGCCGTCATAGCCCTCTTCGGCTTTTTCCCGGCGCATGGCTAGCGGGCGAATTTTAGGCGGCAGGTATTCAACAGGCAGGGTGCGGGAAAACGTATTGTACTCCAACCGCCGTGCAGAAGTGTCAAGGGCTGGCAATTCCGGATCTACCTGATACCGCTCTGCGTCACCGAGGCGGGCATCAAAGCTCTTGATAATGTCAATTTCCCCGGAAGGGAGGTCGTCCGGGTCCTGCGCCAGTGCAGGCTGAGAAAAGGCGAAGCCAATCAGAAGGAAGAGAAAAAACTTGCAATATTTCATCGGGCTATGCACTTTTTTACTGAGGATGAATAGGAATTCGGGCAGTGCCCCCAAAAGAGGCTGCCTGTTAGAGTTAAAATTAGTTGCCACCATCTGTATCCATAAATGAATCGTCTTCCGGGCTTGTATTCAGTCGGCTCGATTGATTAATCAGGCTATTGATAGTTTGGAGCTTTTCCCGAGCTTCGTTGACCAGTTTCGGGTCGCCATCGTAGTTTTCCAAAAGGGCTTCCAATGCAGCCCGGGCGTTGTAGAGATCTCCCTTCTCCCGGAGGATATCCGATAAAAGGATGACACTCTTAGCTACCCAAAAGGGGTACCCGGAGCTTTCTTTATTGGCATTAATGCAAATCTCCTGAGCGCGTTCCAGGTCCCTGCGCAGATAGAAAATATAAGCTTTCAGATACCGCGCCTCAGCAGTTTGTTCGTTATCGCTTAGCCGGATCACCTCATTGAAAGCGGTAAGCGCATTCCCATAATCCTGCCGGTCGTAGGCCATCTTACCCAGGTAGAAATTGGCGGTAGCCACCTGCAACTGTGAGGCATTTGGATTAGTAGCTACCTTGCGGGCCATCGTGAAAACCGCATCGTTGTTACCTATGCGATAAGCCGAGCGCAGGGCACCCAACTGGGCTTCGAAGCGTTGTTCCGGGGACTGAGCGACTTCTTCCAGCTCCGTATAAAGATCATAGGAAAGCAGAAAGTCTTTGTCGTGATTATAGGCAATCAGTGCTGCCTTTTCCAATGCCTTCACAAAATAAGGGCTTGGCCCTTTGTCCACAACTGCCGCATAGTCTTCTAATGCATTGGAGTACTGTCGCAGGACGGCATAAGACTCGGCCCGGTGATAGGTAGCCGGCAGAATGTATAACCCCCGGGGGAATTTGCGCAGGTAGTCCGTGTAAGACTGCACCGCTCGTTCGTAATTCGCATTCTCAAACTGGGACTCTGCCGCCCGGAAATTGATGGAGTCCCGAACTTCATTTTCGACATTACCCTGGATCGTTTCCAGAAAGGCGAAGTAAGCATCGGGCTGCCCGAGGTCGTCCACATAGATTTCCTCCAGTGCGGCCATAGCCAGGTTGGATTCACTGGCGTCCGGGTTAGTGGAGAAAACCTGCTTGTAATAGTTGATAGCCCCCTCCAGGTTGCCCTGATTGTAGCTAATCAGCCCCAGGCGGATGAGCGCCTTGGTAACAAGCTCAGACTTGCCCTGGTAACGCCGGAGCAGCTCCTTGAGCGGAGCAGCGGCTTTGCTGAGCTGACCAATTTCCTGGTAAGTAGAGCCCAGTGCCAGCAGTGCATCATCAGCGTACTGAGACTCCGGGTACTCTTGCTCGATACGCTCCAGCGCAATAATCTTGTTGCTTGTCCGACCCAGGAGCCCTTCAATAATTGCCTTTTGGTAAAGGGCATATACAAAACCCGTGTATTGTTTATTGATAGCACGGTCGTAGTAACTGACTGCCCGAACATACTGATTGCGTTTAAACAAGCAATCTCCTGCCCGAAGGGTAGCATCTCCCAGCACCTGATCCCTGACTTTATCATTGCGAATAAAGGACCGGTTGCGGTCAATGCCGTTAACGGCTTCTTCAAAAAAGCCCAAAGCAGCTGTGAAGTTCTCTTGCTTAAGGTAGTTGTATCCCTGGGTATAATTAGCCGTGAAGATGGAAGCCTCATCTGGCATGTTGCTCAGTGTCTTGGCCAGGGTGAGGTACTGGTTGATCAGGCGGATACTGGCATTATAAGCCCCTTCCCGGTGGGCGATATCCCCCAACCAGTAGATGGCAGTTGCCCGGGTTCGGGCATCCATTGATACATCCAGCGACTTTTCAAAGTATTGCTTGGCTCCATCTGTTTCTCCGTTTTGCAGTAATTGCAGCCCCCGATAGTAAGCTACTTTTTGGTAGGTCTCCTTTAGCTTTGGGGTCTGGCTGGGCAACGACTCTATGATATCCATTGCCTGCTGGTAGTCTCGGTAACTCAGGAAAATTTCACTCATCAATTCCTGGGCCTCGATATAGTAAGGTGACTCCGGCCGTAGCTCTTTAAGGGCGTTAATTGCCTCGCGCGGATCTTTCAGTTCATAACTCAGCTTGGCATAATTCCAGAGCGCCTCCTCCTGAATGTCCTCATCGTATGGCATACGCTTAGCGTTGCCAAAAGCAGTGCGCGCAAACTGTCGCTGATTTGTACGCAGGTAGGAGTCCCCAAGGATAAACATAGCATTCTGCCCAATTTCAGAATCTACAGTGACCAGGTCTTTCAGGTACTGAATCCCTTTCTGATAATCGCCCACCTGGTAGTAAGTATAACCGATTTGATACAATTCTTCTTCTCTCAGGCGGCTGTTGCGCTCTGCGTAGTATTTTAGGTAAGGTAATGCTTTTTGATACTGCCCCTTCTCGAAATAGGCTTGTCCGATAAGCTGCTTGATCTCTGTCTCTTTTCGGACCCCCTGCTGTTTGACACGCGGTTCAGCGTAAGCGATCAATTCGTCGAATCGGCGTTCGGCAAAATAGATTTGAGCGAGGTAGTAAGGGACGTGTGGCTTGTATTTACGGGAACGCTCTACAATTCGGAACTGCGCGATCGCAGCATCATAGCTTCCTTCGAAAAAATAACAAAGCCCCAGGTAATAGTTAGTCGGGTAATAATAGTCGTTTTCCAGATCTTTGATGCTCCGAAAATTCGATTTAGCCTGTGTAAACTTTTTTTCAACAAACAGGGCGTAGCCTAGCTTGAATTTCACCTCGGCCTTTTGCTCCCGGCTCATGCCGGTGGTTGGTATTTTAGAGAAAAAGTCAATCGCCTTCTCATACTTCCGTGCATTGAAGTAATAGTCTGCTACCTCTACCAGCGCCTGATTGGCGATCGTATTGGGGGCATACTTACGTACAAACTCTAAAATGAGCTTCTCGCCATCGGGAGCCTGGGAACGAACAGCAGTACGGGCAATATTGAGTTCTGATTTAGTTCTTAGCAATTCAGCTTCCGGTTCATTTACCGGCATCAGCAGGCGGTAGGCTTCCTCAAAGTGATGCCGGGCTTTACCGTAAATGCCCTGCTCAAACATTAGCTCTCCGGTCTTAAAAGCTTCATTAGCTTCAGTAAAAACAGCCGTTTGTTGTGCCAGGACAGGCCAACTCAGGGAAAAGAATATCAAAATCGGGGCGATTCTTCGTAGCATGCTTAAGCGTTTTGTCATCGTTTTGCTTGGAGAGCGTGTTGAAACTTTAGTAATCGGTCTGGTTTTCAATTAGAAGACCAAAACCCCAACACGTTCTTAGACGATTGAAACAGTTTTGTGAATCACGAATTTATAAAAAAAAAATCCGTACACCAGTTTTTAAGTGGTGGTACCAACAATTAACGCCCAGCCTGCTCAAAAAATTACTTTAGCATAGAGTCTGTTGCAGGAACGCTTCCTGAGGTACCGGCAAAAAAAAGCCAGGAATCACTTGTAAGTAGTAATCCCTGGCTTTTGGAACTTCCCGCGAGTTAAGGCTGGAAGTTGAGAATCGTTTTCTCGATAATATCACAGCATTCACTGAGCTGCGCTTCGGTCATAATTAATGGTGGCGCAAACCGGATTTTGTTGCCATGTGTGGGCTTAGCCAACAGGCCATTCTCTGCTAGCTTGAGGCAAATGTTCCAACCAGCTTTGCTGTCTTCCTCGTCCTCAATAACAATGGCATTTAGCAAGCCTTTACCCCGCACTAAGGTAACGAGGCTGGTCTTTTCTACCAGGTTCTTCTGCATCCGGTCCCGGAAAATTTGCCCCAGGTGCTCTGCACGCTCAGACAATTTTTCGTCCCGGACCACCTCAAGTGCTGCCATACCCACTGCACAGGCGACTGGGTTGCCACCAAAGGTAGAGCCGTGCTCACCGGGCTTGATGGTCAGCATAACTTCATCACTGGTCAGCACTGCAGATACCGGGAAAACACCTCCGGAAAGGGCTTTGCCGAGGATGAGAATATCCGGCTTAAAGCCTTCGTGCTCACAGGCAATAAGTTTGCCCGTGCGTGCAATGCCCGTTTGCACTTCATCTGCGATGAATAAGACATTACGGGAACGGCAAAGGTCATAGGCCTTGCGCAGGTAGCCTTCATCTGGCACCACTACCCCTGCCTCTCCCTGAATGGGCTCAACCATAAAGCCGGCTACATTCTCGTCCTTCAGGGCTGCTTCCAGCGCTGGCAGGTCATTGTATGGAATAATCTCATAACCCGGCATATAAGGTCCAAAACCAGTTGTGCTGCTTGGATCAGTTGAGGAAGATATAGCCCCCAGGGTGCGCCCCCAGAAGTTGCCGGTAACGAAGATAATTTTAGCCTGATTAGTGGGAACGCCTTTCACTTCGTATGCCCACTTCCGGCACAACTTGATCGCTGTTTCTCCACCCTCTACGCCTGTATTCATAGGAAGGACCCGGTCGTAACCAAAAAACTCAGTGATGAATTTTTCATACGGCCCAAGCATATCGTTATGGAAAGCTCTGGAAGTCAGCGTCAGCTGTTCGGCCTGCTTTTTGAGTGCATTGACTATATGCGGATGGCAATGCCCCTGATTAACGGCAGAATAAGCCGCCAGGAAGTCATAATATCTCTTTCCTTCCACATCCCAGAGGTAAGCGCCCTCGCCGCGGTTCAGCACTACAGGCAGCGGATGATAATTGTGCGCACCGTAGCGGTCTTCCAAAGCAATATAGTCCTTTGAGGAGCGTAACGTTTCCTGTTGTACCATGGGTAATAATTTTCAGTTTGCTAAGATAGAATTTGGTCCGACTGCGCAATGATAGCACCTTTTTTGCGCATTTCCGAAATGGCTTTGTCAGAATCCCCTTCGTTAAGATCAACTCCCCGGCTGCCATCTTCAACGAGGTGCGTCTTGAAGCCAAGCGTGAGGGCATCAAGTACGGTGAATTTTACGCAGACATCAAGTGCAAGGCCTAAAATATAGACGTCCTGCACTCCCTTTTCTTTCAAATACTCACCTAAGCCGGTTGCCTTGCTATGCCCGTTATCAAAAAAACCGCTATAGCTGTCAATTTCGGGGTCTGTGCCTTTCACAAATACTTTTTCAAAAGCATCGGTATGGAGACCGGGTGCAAACTCAGCACCGAAACTGCCTTGCACACAGTGGATGGGCCAAAGGATTTGCTCAATCCCATTCAGATCAATGACATTACCAGGGTATCGCCAGGGGTGCATGGCAGCAAAACTTTTATGATTTGCCGGATGCCAGTCCTGCGTAGCCACTACCAGGTCAAAATGTGCCATAAGCCGGTTGGCGACGGGGATGACCTCATCGCCACCTTTGACCTCCAGAGCTCCTCCGGGACAGAAGTCATTTTGAATATCTACACAAATGAGTGCCTTCATCAATAGGGTCTTTTCAATACGAAATCAATTGCAGGGTATCTAAATCTGCGCTTATCCGGAGAATGCGTTCAAGCCGGTCTTTGTTTACTTTGGTGCCACTTCGATTTGCCCAATCCACCATAAACACCGGTGGAAGATTTACGGTAGCCGAATCATTGACCGCCTGAACCTCCGGCGCATACTGTATCGCCTGAATCTCATCACCAAAGGCTTCCCGGGCCAGGCGCAGGCTTTTAGCGACCACCGTCGAGTCGCTGTGCCGTTTAGCTAACCGACGCTTCAGCGCCTCCGTTTCTACTATAGCAGTATTGATCTCCTGGCGTTCTTGTTCCAGCATAGTAACCACTTCCTGCCGTTGTGCTTGCAAAGAGGTTTTAATATCTTCCATGCTCATTTCTGCCTGCACCGGAAAAAGCCGGACGGGCTTGTTGAGCGCGTAGTTTTGGTTGAGCATATCCTGATAAGCTACAATAGAAGTATCATGGATACGCTGCCCCAAAAGCTGGAGGATTAGCTTGTTGGTGTCCTGATCCACCGATGTGAGCTCGTAATTAATACAGGACCTTTCGAAGTGGTCCTCTACAAAAACACTAACCTGTGCCTCGTCTTGCTGAATTTCATAAAGATTGTAAAGGATAATACCACTGGGGAGTGTCACAAGAAAACTAAAGAACGCTGTAATCATACGGTTCCGACGGGCTTCCCGGGCATTTACATAAGACTTTAGCGGAAAGCGAAGCAACCGAATGATACTGTAGGTCGTGAGCGCAATAAAAAAGGAGTTGAGAAAGAAAAGATAAAAAGATCCTCCAATAATGCCAAATGCCCGGTTGATCTCTGCCTGAAAGATGGCGGGGGGCATGTTGCCCTTTTTTATCCAAAGCTCAAAAACTTCTGCCACCCCAAATCCGGTCACGCACAACGGGGGCATAAGAGCTGTAGCAATAGCCACCCCCGGTATGGCATTGGTCTTATCTTTACGGGTAGAAGAAATAATACCGGCAAACCCGCCAAAAATAGCGACCAGCCCATCAAGGAAGGTGGGCGAGGTTCGCCCTCGTATTTCCGAGGTAATATTGCCGAATGGCGTGACAAAGAAGTACAGCGTGCTCACAAATAAAGCGATCAGTATGGCGATACCAAAATGCCGGATTGACGTAAACATAGAGTCTTTGTCATTGATCGCAACACCCAAACCGATGCCTAAAATAGGCGACATCAGAGGGGAAACCAGCATCGCCCCGATGATTACCGCCGGCGAGTTCAAATCCAGGCCAAGGCTGGCGATCATAATGGAACACCCCAGCAGCCAGGCGTTGGCGCCCTGTATCCGTTTGTTATTCCTTATGGCAATTATGGTGCCTTCCCGATCTAATCCTGTTTCCAGGTCCAGTAAGTCATTAAACCAATTCCGGATTGCCGCCCAAAGATTGGTAAAAGCATCTGATACCTGCTTGGGTTGTTGTGGCGTGTTCGACGTGGCCATAATTGCTGAGTTTTACTGGCTAATGAGGCCATCTTTCATTTCCAGCCGCCGGTCACTCATCTGCGCCAGTTCTTCGTTGTGGGTAACAATAACGAAGGTTTGTTTGAAATCATCCCGAAGCTGGAACAACAGCTGATGCAGTTCATGAGAAGAGGCGGAATCCAGGTTTCCTGATGGCTCATCAGCAAACACGATGCCTGGCTGGTTCATTAAAGACCGGGCTACAGCTACCCGTTGCTGCTCTCCACCGGAAAGCTGTCCGGGCTTATGCTCCAGTCGATCGCTAAGCCCCAGGTAATCGAGTAATTCCCTGGCTCGTTTTCGGGCCTCGTTCTCCGGTTTTGCAGCAATCAGGGCTGGCATCAGTACGTTCTCCAGCGCATTGAATTCCGGCAACAGGTGGTGAAATTGAAAGACAAACCCGATGTTCAGGTTACGGAATGCGGCAAGCTTTTTGGTGGTCATTTTAGCAACGGAGGCATAATTGATCACCAGCTCTCCTTCGTCGGGGCGATCCAGCGTCCCGAGAATATGCAAAAGCGTACTCTTGCCTGCCCCGGACTTGCCTACTATCGAAACAAACTCCCCAGTTTTGATCTCGAGATCAACCCCTTTGAGTACTTGAAGCTGCCCGTACGCTTTAGTAATGCCTGATGCCTGAATCACAAGCCGTGTTTTTTGTGAGCGGTAAAAATAGGAAAAAGTGATAGGTTTCCTGTTTTACCGTCAAAACAAACTATCAAAACCAATACGGGTTCAACAAAATAGACAAGGCACCCAGTTACTTAGATTACAGTGTACTAATCTATTAAAACAACTTTAACGGTGCCCTTAAGCTTACCATGTTGCCGCACTCCTATCATGTAAAGGCCTGGCTGATATGAAGAAATATTGAAATCAGTTTCCTGATCCAAAGTTTCAATGGTCTTTAATAATTGACCTCGTGCATCGTATAGTATAAAGATTTTAGAACCATGTACGCTCGTTTCAACCGTTATTCTATCACTAGCAGGATTAGGAAAGGCGTTGATTACTGTTGTGCTTTCAAAAGTAGCCATTTCTTCTAATGAAGTTGGGATTGAGTCACAAACTGACCCATAAACAGGACCTAAGGCATAATTGGGGTAGTGTGGGATTGTCCGTTGCATGCGATACGGTAGTTTTAACCCTTCAAACGCTACAAGGGCAGTATCAGGTCCAGTGTCTCCTGGTTCAATGATGTGTAAATAAGATTCTGATGCTTGTGGGGCAATATAAATTCTACCGAACAAATCACGATGCATATGTACAAAACTCCCTCCAAAACCTGGATCTGGCTGAAAAGAGGCCCTTAAAGTATCAGGAGGAGTACTAAAAGGAACTTTTATAACGCGGTACCAACGCGAAAAATATACGAAATCAGAATCTGCAGAGAATGTACTACCTCCTCCTCCAAATATCCCATTCTCTAAATTGGAAAACCCGACATCTTCCAATAGGCCGCTACAACGATCAAAAGTCATAAACTGAGCTCCGCACTTAGAACCAAAGCGAACGATCCGATCTCCAGAAGGAGATGCTGAAAGCGAACGCTGCCAGCGACAAGGAGGGAAAGGGAAATTATATCCCACGTTTTCTATCAGATGCGATTCCACACCCTCAGGTGTCAGCAGAATCTTGTGATATTCATTAGTAGCAAAACGATTGGTGATCAGCCACCAATCATCACCATTTCCATGACGGACTAATACAAAGGGGTCTACTTCTTCCGCAATCAGAACCTCATTCTTAGATACCACCTCTAATTGCCCGGTGAGAGAATCCCGCACAATACGAGTAATATAGAGAGGTCCGTACGAGACAGAGTGCTGTATGCTGTTTTCTATCCCTAAATGAATTAGATAAAACAGGTCAGGAGCTGTTCTAAATGTAGCTACTGATGCACCCTTAGGCGCTAAATAGCCATAGTCATCGCAAGCTATTTCATGTATCTCGCCTGGATTTAATTCTTCTCCACCGGGTATGATCTGATGGTCTCCGTCATATAAATGACAGCCGTTTGTGTAAAACAACAGTTCTCCCTCCTCATTAACCCACCCTGCCATTGTGCTTTCGAATTGCACGGGACTGTCAAAAGACGATATTAACACCGTGTCTTCTTGTGGCAAAATCTGAATGCGGCCATTGGTCAGTGTATCGAGCTGCTCTGTATACCCCGCCACCCACAACGGTTGTTGAGCCACTATTTCAACGGAAAACAGCATGCAGAATAATACCGATAATAAACTGTACTTTTTCATATCAATCACAATCTAATGGTTCGAGCCTGTAGTTTGGGAAATGCGGAATGGAGTTAAAATTGGTCGATGGTAAATTAAAGACAACCTGCCTAAATCCACAAGCTTGACCAGGCAGATCGGGGCGTTCAATAACATGAAATGATGCAGAGGCAACACTCGTAATGTATACTTTACCATTGGGCGCCAGTTGGCTGTAACCAAATAAATTGGCGAAAAATGGGTTTCCTGAAGGGAATGCCCCGTCCCAATTAGCAATAGTATCCAGGACAATTCCCTGTTCCATGCTATTTAAATCCACTTGCACCAAATGCTCTAATGAATTGATATAAGCGAAACGAGCATTAGGAGAAAATGCTAAGCTTGTCCTGTTCATTACTGGAATGGGTCGAAAAAAGGCATCGTTGAAATGCCCGCTGCACCTATCGAAGTCAAGCACGATTAAGCCTTCTCCCTCATCATATAACAAAAACTGAGTACCATCCGGAGAAAAACCTGAATATGCAAAATTTCGTTCTTCAACCGAAGCAAAGGAATAATCCGGTAATAACAAAGTATCAACATGGTGCAGGCTAACTCCCATTTCATCGATAGCATATGTGTTTACTACAGGTGAATCGTAATCGATCACAAGCATCCACCATTCTGCGCCATCTCCTGCCTTGGTGAGGCCAAAACCGGCAAAACGCCCATTCCATATTAAACTATCTTTAATTACAACGGCCCCTTTACCATCTTCCTCCTCCATATCTATTTGAGAAAAATAAAGATTGTTGCGTACAATCCAATCCAGGTCATTCCCTGCCTCATGATGAAAATATAGATAATTGTTTTCTAGGTATGGGCATGGAACTGATAACCCCGAATATGTAATAGCATTAGGCTGCCCAACCCCTATCCAATACCCTTGATTGATTATATCACCGTTTAGCATTACCTCGTTATCCATGTTGTAAATGTTATAACCATCACTAAAATAAAGGACTTGAGTTCCTGCACTATCTGACATAATGTGTGCATAAGCGTTCAGTGTTACAGGACGATCTGTGGGCACTGCCTGGGGTGGTGCAAAATTGAAGTCTATTTTCCCTCCCTGTGGAAATGAAGAAAGGGAATCATACCTACCATAATACCAAATACGGTCATGATTCTGGGCAGATACTGAACTATAAAAGCCTAGCATCAGAGACAACAAGGGTATCAGCAAATATATTCTTCTCATTTTATTCACAGTCTATAGGTTCAAGCCGGTAATTAGGTGCATAGGAAACCGTTCCCCCGTTTACTGTGGGTAGCCGAAACCCATATTGCCGGACCCCAGATGCTTGCCCAGGAAGGTTGGGTCGCTCCACTACGTGAAAATGAGAGGAGGTATTTGTATTTGCATAATATATCTTTCCATCAGGTCCTAAAGCCCCTGCACCGAAACTGTTACCAAATGGATACCAATTATTATAGTAATACAAATCCCAGTTTGCGATGGTATCCATTGGGTTTTGATCAGGTAACAGCTTTGTATCCAACTGGATTAGCTGTCCTGAATTGTTGTGGTAAATAAACCGGGAGTTCGGAGAATAGACCAGACTTGAAGAAGCACTTGCTCCATCTATACCATAAAAACGAGCATTTGACAATTCCCCAGCACATCGGTCAAAATCTAGAAGAACGATGCCGTGCATATTGTCGAAGACTGCAAATTTAGTTCCGTCCGGGGAAAATCCAGCGTGCCGGTAGTCATGGAATAATGGCAAATCAAACAAATTATAATAACTTGCTGGTAAGGTATCTACACTAGTCAGATGTATACCAAGGCTATCTATCAAATAAGTGTAGTAAATAGAGTCTGCGAAAGTACCATGCACCAACCACCATCCCGAATTGTCGGCCGTTTTGGTCAGCCCAAGCGGAGAACTATATCCATCAAATAGCTTGTTATTCTTGGATAAAACTTCTCCTAAACCGTTATCCCCTTGCATATCAATGTGGGTATATGAGACACCATCCATTGGAACAAAAACGGTGTCAAACCTTGGTTCGATGGGCTGATGAAAGTACAAATATTCGTTTTGCCGCCCAGGATAAGGAATGGACAAACCTGATGAAGAAGATATATAAGGGTTGGGATAGCATATTTCCCACCAGGTATTGTAATTGATAGTATCCCCGTTGAGCATAATCTCATTCTCTCTATTGTAAATATGAAGACCATTACTGTAGTACAACACTTCTGTGCCGGCACTATCTGCCATTACATGACCATACAATTGCATATTTACAGGTCTGTATTTTGGAGAAGCCGTTGGAGGATTCGTATGAAAACTGATTTGCCCTCCATGAAATGTCGGGAATTCCCAATCGTTATTATATCCATAATACCAGATATAATCATGGTTTTGTGATTCCCCAACTTGGGGCAACAAAAAAGAAAAGAGAAAAACCCACAGGACTGGTTTTGCATAATTGGTCCTGTGGGTCAGTGCTCTTTTACCGTTGCAAGAGCAATTTTTCAACATAGTCAAGGAAAGTTAGTAGTAATAACAGAAATCGCTCGCCAACAGTAAAGATACTAAAACAACCACTTGCAGGTTCTTCCGAACCCCCCTACTAGTTTTTTTAAAGCAAAAGGCAACCCTTACGAGCAGCTGTTCAGCCTCAAATTCCAGCTAAAACCTGCTGCCGGCACCAAAGAGTGCCGACGGCAGATCACCAAACTACCAAAAATATCCCACCACCACCGCTGTAATCAACAGCAGGATGATCGCCAGAATACGGTAGTTCTGGTACCAGGGCAAGCCACGCATCTCCTCGGTTTCTTCCCGGAAAATCCCCCGGTTCCAGGTTAGCTCTTTCACCTGCTCTTCGGAAGGAGGCGGAGAGGAAAGGCTGACCAACACATGCACAAGCAGGCAAAGAATCCACATGATAAATGCCATCGACAGGAAGTGAATATCTGTAAGGGATATCATCCAGTCTGCGGCGGTTTCTCCTTCACCGAGCCCACCAACGTAGATTTTAAGGCTTAGCATGAATAGGGCAAAGAAAAAGCCAAAAAGCAGGCTAGCAATTGACCCTCTGGAGCTTGCCCGTTTCCAGAAGAGGCCAAGCACAAAAGTGGCCACTGCCGGCGGTGCAGTATAGCTAATAACCAACTGGAGGTATTGCCAAAGCGAATCTGACACTTGCTCAATAAATGGCACCCAGGCCGCAGCCAGTACAACAAGGACGATAGTCGCAATTTGTCCTGCCCGGACCAACTGCTTGCTTGTCATATCAGGCTTTATATTTCGAATAAAGTCCATTGTAATCAACGTGGAAGCAGAATTGAATGTAGCGGAGACAGACGACATCATTGCCGCCAGCAAACCGGCAACCACCAACCCAAGAATACCTGAAGGCAACAGCTGCATCAGCAATACCGGATACGTCAGGTTCGCGCATTCAGACAAGTCCTGACAAGGGGTGCCATCTGCGGTGATATAGTTAAGCCCCGAAATATCAAGATCTGAGTAAACCAGCAACGCCAATACACCAGGAACGACCATGATGAAAATTACAGGCAGCTTCAGCAAACCCGCGAAGAGCGCGCCCCATCGGCCATGGTTAAGGTCGCGGGCACCCAGTACACGCTGTACCATGAATTGGTTATTGGCCCAGAAGTAAAACCCGAGCAACGGCACTCCTGTAAGCAGGCCGTACCAGGGCATGAATTCGTCATTTCCCGGCCGCACCAGACTAAAGGCTTCTTCTGCATTGCTGGGGGCAAAATGCCCGGCCGCCCTCGCCGCCTCCACACTCGCCACCTCGCCTGCCTGTATCTTTTCAGTCAGCGCTGCCATCATGGCTCCCCAGCCACCACCAAACTCCTGAAAAGCGAAGTAGGTGAGCAAGATGGAACCAATGACCAATAAAATAGCCTGGATGACCTCCGTTTGTATGACAGAATTGAGTCCGCCCGGTATGGTGTAGGCGGCGGCAGCAATAGCCAGCATCAAGATGATCTGCCAGGAAGGAAGGGAGGGGAACAGCAATTTCAGAACGATACTACCGACGTACAGCCCGGCGGCAGTATCCACCATAACATTACCGACAATAGTGATAAAAGAAAAATAATAGCGCGATTTGCGATCGTACCGCTTTTCAAGAAATTCTGGCATTGTGTAAACACCAGACTTTAAATAGAACGGCAAAAAGAAAATGGCAAAGAAAATCAATACCACTACGGCAAACCATTCGTAGTTATAGACGTGTATATTAGTTTTATAAGCATCCCCGGCGAGTCCAATCAGCGTGGAACTGGAAATGTTTGCAGAAAAGAGCGCAATCCCGACGATCGGCTAGGTCATCCCCCGACCTGCAAGGAAGTAATCTTCAGAGCTGCCCCGTTTACCATGGTATATACCATACCCAATAATCAGTACGGCGTAGGTGAGCATAATACCGATATCAAGCCCGCTGAGCTGAAACTGGTCCATAATTTAGTTTGGTTAGTTTAACGTTTGGTTTGGCAATATTTGGTTAAAAAGCCTGAGGCTAAAGTAGAGTTTTTTTGGATTCTGGCAAGAACTTTAGTACTCATTTCAATCAAATACTGAAGAGGACCCTCAGTTGTGGACAAAAAAAGAGCGGCGTCCTAAGACCCGCTCTTGTAAGAAATCACCCGACTGTTATTAAGAAGGAGTTGCCCCCTTCAAAATATACATTCTTATATGTCTTTGGTGCTTTTCACACGCTTTCGTTGTTTTAACTGACATGCAAATCTAAAGAAAAGTAGTCAAATGTTAAAACATTCTTAATACAATCGCTTTTCACTTTAGTTTTTAGGGTAATACGAAACCAGAGAATTTTCGCTGTGGTTACCTATAGATACAGGTTAAGTCATTGCTTTGTTCCGGTTAAGCAAAATTTTTGAAATTATTATTAGCAGCAGACTGCTTTAGGCGACGCTGATTATTGTAGTTTTGAAGAAACAAAGTATCCATTAATATATGTGCCCGCACCCAATCATTCGAATTGCCTTCTTCTTTTTCCTCTTTCCGGTCTTAGCCATGACCCAGTCTGATTCGCCGAAGATTCTGGTCTTTTCCAAAACTGCTGGATTCCGGCATGCTTCAATAGAGGACGGTCAGCAGGCACTGTTCAAGCTGGGAAAAGAAATGGCTATTGCCGTTGACACCACGGAAGATGGCCGCCTCTTCAACCCTCAACAATTGAAAAACTACGATGCTGTGGTCTTCCTCAATACCACAGGTGATGTCTTGAATGAAGTACAGGAAGATGCATTCGAGTCGTACATCCAATCGGGCGGTGCCTACATGGGCATACACGCAGCCACTGATACAGAGTATGACTGGCCCTGGTACGGAAAACTGGCAGGTGCCTATTTTGATGGCCACCCTGGCGGGCCCAACGTGCGCGAAGGACAGGTCACGGTAGTCGATCATAAACACCCCTCCACCCAAAACCTGCCAAAGACCTGGATCAAAAAGGACGAATTCTACGACTTCAAAGCGTACAATGAAGCCGTTCACGTACTCATAACAGTAGATGAATCCTCTTACGATTGGGATAAAATGGGCGATTTTCATCCGCTATCCTGGTACCATGAATACGATGGTGGGCGGGCTTTCTATACTAACTTTGGCCATACTAAAGCCTCCTTTACGGAGCCAAAGATGCTCGAACACCTCAAAGGTGGGTTGCGCTATTTATTACAATCGCAGAAATAATACTTCAAAGTACCGAGGAAGCCTCTATCAGCAAAAGTACTTTGGCAGTTTTTGCATTAACAGCAAATATAAATACCTTTGTCTCTTAACTGACAAATGTACTTACAACAAATCATAATCGACATGGAAAACTTCAAAGAACAGTTGCGATCGTATCTGCTGGAAGAACTCAGTCTGCCACTTCAGCCCGAGGAACTTCAAGACGACACCATGCTTGTCAGCGACCGAATCATGGATTCCATATCGTCTCTCATGTTAGTGGAATACCTGGAGAAGAACTATGACATCAGCTTTGAACCTCATGAGGTTACAGCAGAGAACTTAGACTCTATCAATATTATCGAATCTTTTGTTAACCAGAAAAAAGCCAGTGCAAAAGCTGCATAGTGAAATTCTGGAGCAGGCAGACCTTAACCCTGATGCAGTTGCACTGCAACTTCCGGCTGAATCCGCTTACATTACCTATAGACAACTTCATACAGAAGCCATTCAGCTGTGCGCTTCCCTGGAATCGCTTGGCTTTCCAACAGGCAGTATTATTGCAATTTACCTGCCAAAATCGGTTAAGGCAATTGTAGCTATCCTGGCTACACTTATGGCAGACTTGGCTTACCTGCCGTTGGATGTCGATGCCCCTGATCAGCGTAATCAGTACCTACTTAACCAAAGCCAAGCCAGTGCACTATTGTCTTTAGCGGGTAGTGAGCCCGGTTTTTTGCAACGTAAAAATCCAGTGGTTGATTCCGTAGCCGGCCTATCTTTGCAGCAAATCCCTCGGCATACCCCAAAAAATAAGTGGCCTGATGATCTCGCCTACGTGCTTTATACTTCTGGATCAACAGGCTTTCCCAAAGGCGTTATGATTACCCATTCTGGTGCATGGGCCTTTGTAGATTGGGCAAAAAAAACGTTTACGTTATCCCCCAATGATGTCTTAACTTCCATAGCTCCCCTGCATTTCGACCTTTCGGTATTTGATATTTTCGCTGGACTTAGTGCGGGAGCCAGTGTGGTACTACTTCTACCAGAGGAGGCCAAGAACCCAATGCTGCTGAGCAGTTATATGGAACGGTATGGGGTAACCACCATATATGCCACTCCCACCCTTCTACAGCTTATGCCCCGGTTTGGTAAAGCCGACCAATATGACCACCGCAAACTAAGACAGGTATTGTTTGCCGGAGAGGTATTTCCCATTCCTGCCCTACGGGCATTGCAAGGCACTTGGGCAACTGCAGCCTTTTACAATCTATATGGGCCGACTGAGACAAACGTATGTACCTGGCACCCGATTCCTGAGTCAGGTGAAAAGGAGCGGCAAAGCCCCTACCCGATCGGAGAGGCTTGTCCGTATGCCCGATGTGCCCTGCTTAAGGAGGACGGCAGTGTCGTGGAACAGCTTAAAGGGCGCGGAGAACTGCTGGTAGCTGGCGATTCTTTAATGGCCGGATATTTAAGCCAGCCCGAGCAGACTCAAGCTGTTTTCATATCGCACAATGGGCACAAATGGTATACCACCGGAGATCTTGTTGAAGCAGATGAAAATGGCAACCTGCTCTACAGGGGACGGCGGGGCCGAATGGTGAAACGGCGGGGCTATCGCATTGAGCTTGGTGAAATTGAAAATGCCCTTCATCAGCACGAGGCGATCGAGCAGGTAGCCTGTTTAGCGAAGGAAGAAGACCAAAGGGTGAAATTTATCTTTGCTTACTATATGTCAACCGTTGGACCTATCCCTCATTCCGAAATTTCGGAATTCCTGGCTCGACGCTTGCCGGACTACATGTTGCCGGACCGTTATATTCTTTTAAAAGCACTGCCCCAGACTTCCAGCCAGAAAATTGACTACCCGGCCCTAAAGCAAATGCTGTAATGTTCGGCTTTTCAACATCTGAAGCACAGCAGGCGCTGCAGCGGGAGACCGCTGAATTTGTGCGGGTAGAGCTTCAACCGCTCCTGACCCCTGATAAGAGCGGGTTCCCCCTTGAAGCCTGGAAAAAAGCCGGAGAGTGGAAGCTGCAAGGCCTCGCTATCCCGGTTGAGTATGGGGGGCGGGGCTTAGATGCTCTGGATGTTTTTTTGGTTTTGGAGACGCTCGGTTTCCACTGTGAAGACAACGGACTGAATTTTGCCATCAGTGCTCACCTGCTGGCTTGCACCATCCCCGTTTGGTTATACGGACAGCCTCTTCTTAAAGCGGAGTACCTACCGAAGCTATCCGACGGGAGCCTCATTGCGGCCAATGCCATGACCGAGCCAGCTTCTGGCTCTAATGCCTTCCAAATGCAAACGCTGGCAGAGCCTGCTTCTGACGGTGGCTTTATTCTGACTGGTAATAAGTGCTTTTCCAGTAATGCCCCCGTAGCCGACGTTCTCGTAGCCTATGCAGCCAACGATCCGGCGCGGGCACATATGGGCGGTATTACAGCTTTTCTGATCGACCAGAACCATCACGCCTTTACCACTGGACCTGCCATTGAAAAAGCAGGACTGCATACCTGCCCGCTGGGTGATGTCTTCTTCGATAGAGTGCCGGTCGGGGAGCCGTTTGTAATTGGGAAAGTGGGCCGTGGAGCTTTGGTTTTCAACCGCTCCATGGAATGGGAACGTATTTGCCTCGGTGCCGCCCATATTGGTAATATGCAAAGGCTACTTAATAAAACCGTACAAATTGTCAGGCAATCAGGGACTGCCTTTGGAGACGCTGCCCGTCAGGAAATTGCTTACTGGCAAGCTCAGCTTGATGCAATGCGACTCATGGGATATGCACAGGCGTGGCACCTGGACCAGAAGCGCGCCAACCCAAGAGGAGGATCATCTTCCAAGCTCCTGATTAGCGAATTGTACAAAAAAATGACATTAGCGCTATGCAGGCTATTGGGGGAAAAGCAATATATTGATCTTGATTTTAGCAGATCGCAGGCAGATGCCCTTAGTAGTACCATTTACTCCGGAACGTCCGAAATACAAAAACAAATCATTGCCCAATCTATTGGGCTGTAAAATCATACGCTCATGAAAACTTCAGCAGACATCATTATCATTGGAGGTGGTCCGAGTGGGTCTACTACAGCTACCTACCTGAGCCGGTTCGGATACGATGTCCTTCTATTGGAAAAAGCGCATTTCCCCCGGGAGCACGTGGGTGAATCTATGCTCCCATTTACCTATGACCTTTTTGAGGAACTCGGCCTGTTAGAAGATATGAAGGCACAGTTTACGAGAAAGCCAGGTGTGACTTTCTCAAATGCGGATGCCAGTCAGGAGTCTCACTGGTGCTTTAGCCGGGTCATTAACGGTCCTCAGGCGCTTTCCTTTCACGCACGCCGGGCGCACTTTGATGACCTGCTGCTGCGCAACAGTGAGAAGCATGGCGCTACTGTCATTGAAGGAGCCGCTGTAAGTGACGTCCACTTTGAAGAGCGGGGCGTTAGAGTTACCGCTGAAGTTGATAACGGGGCTCCTCAAACCTTCGAAGCACGCTTTTTAGTGGATGCTAGCGGGCAGAATGCATTTATAGCCCGCAAGATGGGCATGCAAAAACCTTTCAAACGGCTCAATGTCCGTCAGGCACTTTCCGGGCACTGGGTAAATACAAAGCTTGATGCCAGCCTTGCCAACGGAAACATAAAAATCGTACACCTTGGAGGTGAAAAGCTGGGTTGGATATGGATGATCCCGATCAAAGACAGCCTAAGTATTGGAGTGGCATTGAATATGAGCTATGCCAAAAAGGAACGCAAGCGACTGATGGAGCAACATGGCCGTAAAGGATGGGAAAAAGCCCTCTACCTGCAGGAAGTCCAGTCCGCTCCGGCAGTAATGGAAGTACTTGAGGGAGCCAAACTGATCGACGAAGTAGCCAGCAACGGCGATTTCTCTTACTACAGCGAAAAGAAGTTTGATGACCAGTACGCAATCGTTGGTGATGCGGGTGGATTCTTAGATCCTATCTTCTCCAGTGGAATCTACATTGGCATGATGGGAGCCAAACTGGCATCAAGGGGAATTCACGATTTATTACAAGGCCGGGGCAAAGGGCAGCTCGAGGCTGCTTATAAAGATATTTCAGGGGGGTACAAAGTGGTAGAAGAGCTCATCTGTACCTTTTACGAGCCAAATTCCATCGCCTTCTCTGACATTACAGTAGACACTAACTTCAGTTTCAAAAAATTCGAAACCGCCTACTCTATTCTGCACCTCATCCTTGCCGGGGACTTCTTCTCAGACCACGAGCGTTACCTCAAAGCCATCGCCACCCTGAAGAGCGCCGATATGATTGAAAAGTTTAAAAGCCTGACCGGACATGCCGAAGAGGCCAAAATGCATGAAGTTTGTTTGATGCCAGCTTAAAAATCTTTTATGTACGGAAAATTCTGGGAAGCTTTCTATCAAAAGACCTATGCACAAGGTAAAGCGCTTTGGGATGTGCCGCCTGAGCAATCGGTATTACAGGATTACCAAGTATTCAGAACTGCTTTTGAAAAGGCAGATAGTGTAGTGGATATTGGTTGCGGTACAGGTGAGCAATCCAGGTATCTTGCCGGGCTGTACCGTACGGTCATTGGTGTAGATGCTGCTCCCCGTGCTATAGAGATTGCCAAAAAATCTGAAAACCCACCCAACGTTACTTTTAGCGTAGGCGACCTGGCAGACCCGGCATTTATTGAGGGCTTAGGTAAATCCTACGGTGATATGAATGTATACATGCGAGGTGTTCTCCACCAGATCAGGAAACCTGACCGGCAGCGGGTAGCGAAACATCTGCTTGACCTGATAGGGGCCAAAGGCGCTCTTTACCTCATAGAAGTTGGTAAGGGTATTAAAGACTACTTTCAGTCTGCATCTCCAGCCTTCCACGAATTGCCTTCTGCGGTGCAGGAGACTTTCATCAGTAACCTACCTCCTCATGGCGTTGATGAAGCTGAGATAGAGGCCTTGTTTAACCGGGACGGCTACCTTTTGGCTGCACATGGAGCTGGGTTCCTGAATACGAACCTGCTACTGAGCAATGGAACTCCGGTAAAAATTCCCGCAATATTCGGTTTGGTTGTTAAGAATTGATTTATTTTGACCTATTATTCAATCATTGCCAAAAATCAGTTCCAATGAAGAAGAGTTATATTCTGGTATTTGTATTTGCCTTGGGTCTATCTATGGTTGCTTGTTCAGGAGGTGCTTCTGATAAGAACGAAAGTGCAGCAGCCGAAACTTCGTCTTCTGTACAGCCAGTCAATTCAGAAAACGTTAATGAACTTGCCTTTGAAAAATTGATGAAAAACCTCACCAAGCGTGGCATCTCTCTTTCTGAAACGCAGAAAACTGAGCTTATGAAACTTGTTGAAAGCTCTGGCGTAAATCCAGATAACTTTAAAGAGAAGCGCCAGGAAATTGTGAATAAGATAAAATCAGAAATCCTTACCGAGGATCAGAAATCCTCTTTATCGAAATAAGCATAGAGGTTTTGAAAGGAGTTAAGTGGTCATTTATTCCTGGCATTCGTCGTCAGAAATAAATGACCGCTATAGCCTGCCCTGCAGCATTTCGGGGCTTTATAAAACAGTGATTTTCAACGCAAGTGTTACCCCAAATACACTCTAATTCGTCAGAGAATCAACCTATTAAGGCTTGATAAGAGTGGGTTTTATCATTCCTATACAGTCAATAATGTTAAAGCGTATATTTATTCAAGACATCAACCTGGAAAAGGGTTTGCGTCTGGGATCTATCAAGATCAAAGGCTATCTATCTATATTACTAAGCCTACTGGTCATTACCACCGCCATTTATTTTTTAAACCTGGAGGACTCTATCGGGCTTTTTCGTTTGATGCCTTTTGTAATTATTGGTTTTGCTTTTCATGCGCTCCTGCCGTTTCAGTACCGTTTGCCCTTCTTCTTGCTAATCACGTTCACTGCAATTTTACAACTCTTCGGATTAAGAGATGGCCTGGCGCTGTTAATGATTGGACTCGGGCTTTTTGGCATTGTCAAACTGCCGCTGTCTGTCCGGCAACGTAGCCTGATTGCTCTGGGAGCCGCGTTTATGACCGCTTTTCTAATGGTTTCAGGTTTAATGCCTGCTTTCAAGCATCCGGTTATTCCAGTAGTTGGATCAATATTCATGTTCAGGATGATCCTTTATCTCTATGAACAACGATTCCAAAAAGAGGAAGTCAGCATCTGGATAGACCTAAACTACTTTTTTCTCTTACCTAACCTGATATTTTTCATCTTCCCGGTAGTTGATTACAAAACTTTCACGTCTAAGTATTATAGTAAACCCGCCTTCGAAACTTATCAAAAGGGAATAATATGGATGATTAATGGCGTCATTCATTTGTTACTCTACCGGCTTATCTACTATTACCTGGTACCTGCCCCCTCAGCCGTACTCAATATCTACGACCTGCTTCGGTTTTTAGCAGCAAGTTACGCCCTCATTGTCAGGTTGGCGGGTATCTTTCATTTTTCAGCCGGTGTGATATGCCTGTTTGGATTTGATTTACCACGCACTTTCGAGCATTACTTTTTTGCGCAAAACTTCAGTGATCTCTGGAGACGGATTAACATCTACTGGCGGGACTTTATCATGAAGGTATTCTACTACCCGGTATATTTTAAGCTAAAACACCTGGGACCGGTCCGTGCAATGGCACTGACGGTACTACTTATCTTTGGTATCAATTGGTTTTTGCACGGTTACCAATGGTTTTGGATTCGCGGCCAGTTTCCACTCACCGTTCAGGATGCCGTATTTTGGGGCGTATTTGGAATTGCGGTAGCCCTCAATTCAATTGTTCAGGCCCAATCCAAACGTAAGCGAATAAACCCTGGCCTCTTTTCGACAAAAAAGGCAGCCCGCAGATCTTTAAATATCGTTGGCATATTTCTTTTCATGTCTGTTTTATGGTCTTTTTGGACAACCAACGATATCAAAGAATGGTGGTATATGATGGCGGTATCCAAAACGGCAACCTTGACTCAATTGATCAGTTTATTCATTGGGTTAGCTTTGATTATTGCCGTTGGGACCGGTATACAATACTATGATTTCCTGAAGCGAAATAACAACAAGCTGGCATTGATGACCCCTCACCGGTCTTTTTTCGCAGGTAGCTTTTTGCTGTTGTTTCTTGCAGTGTGTGCCAACCCTGCCATTCATCCGATAATAGGGAACTTCTTCTCATTGGACACAACACCTATCATAAAGACGAAACTTAATGCTGCAGACCAGGAAAACTTGTTTAAAGGCTACTACGAGACCCTGCTTCCCAACAACAACTCAGCATTTAATCAGATGGAGCAACTGGAAACTCAAATGCCGGATAGTTGGAGACCACTCAGAGCATTGAAAGCACTTGAATCGGTGCCTGACATACGCCTCAAGAAACACAAACCCAATCTGGATTTATTGTTCAAAGAAGAACGGTTCCGAACAAATCAGTTCGGCATGCATCATCCACCTATACAGATGGAAAAAGCAGCTAATGTTTACCGAATAGGCTTGCTTGGCGGTTCGATCGAATTAGGTGGAGGTATCCCGCTAAACCAAAATATGGCACAAGTGGCTCAGGCAGCGCTCAACCGCAACCCTATATTTCAGGACAAACGTTTTGAAATACTCAACTTCGCTGTCACCGGTTACCACCTTCCCGAACAAGTAAAAGTCACGGAAGTGTATGCTGCTGAATTCTCCTTAGATGCGATCATCCTTACCGGTCATTCTGATGAACTGCACAGACTTACCAGAAGCCTGTATAAAGTCGTCAGCAGGGGGCACCACAAATCCTATCCGGGTTTGGACAAAATTATTCAAAAAGCCGGAGTGGAAAATGCTCCCAGCAGAGGTGTTTTTGAGCGTAATATCACCCCTTTTCTTGGAGAGATTACAGATTGGGGATTAGGCAGGATAGCTCAGTATTGCAAGTCCGAAGGAATCGTTCCCATCTGGGCCTATTTATTTGTGCCCGAGAGTAAAAGCAAACCCGATGAGGAGTTTCCAGATTTGGCACAGATGGCTTCGCGTCATGGCTTTAAGACCGTAAATCTTTATGATTATGTGCAGCCCATGACAACAGAGGAAATGAAACTAGCTCCCTGGGACGGGCACCTTAACGCTAAGGCACACGAACTATATGGCAAAGGCATCTTCAAAGCCCTTACCAAGGTGTTGCAAGACCCTCAGGAAATAAATTAAAAGCCGCCGACCTAGCCTTTTTCTGATCAGTTAAGCTCAAAAAGTAAATAACTGCCTCTGTAAACCGTCTCTCCCCGGATACCGGCCCGGCCAGGAATCATGTGCTTGCCTAAGGGTACTGTTTCTCCCTGCTCTCCTTTCACTACGTTATCAGTAAAAATCAGACGCACTTTCGGAGAGGTGAAAAGCATTTGGGTGAAGCGACGCGTCTTTTCTGTCAATGTCTGTTCCGGTGTGCGGTCCAGACTTGCTGTATTCATATCAAAAAGAATATACCGAAAACCATTGGTTTTTAACAAATCGAGAAATTGATCCTCTTCCTCCAAATTACGCGTAAGGTCATCGTATTTACCCAGTTGATTATCTTCCAGTACCCGCCGGTCGTTAAAATCAATATGATAATTAAAAAATGTCCCCACCCTGTAGACCTTATCAGCAGCATCCTGATTGATATATTCAATGGCTTCTCCCAGGTAAGGTTTAAAAGAAGAAAGCGTTTCTGTGCGATCTAACCCTTCGGCAAACGACCGAAGAACTGGCTCCTGATAAATCAACCCAGCATTTTTGGGCGGCTGTAGCGTGGAGATAAAGACCAAGGTGTAGCTTAACAACACATAACTGACCAGGCTCAGGCCTACTGCCCAAGTGGTAAGGCTCCGGTAACTAACCGCTGAATCCATTGCAGCATGAACGAGATAAACCACTAAAATCGCCAGCATAGGGAATCCATACCAGGGAATACCGCTACCGATTAACAGCCACAAACCTCCAAATGACATTAAGAAAACTAGCAGGTGCTTTAAGGTGTCGCCATAACCGGACCACCGGCTTTTCAAAATCCAGCCTAGTAAGATTGAAAGTGCGAGCACTCCGATGACAACAATAGGAAAGCTCATATCAGAAAAAGCCTGAAAGACAGGACTAAGCGGGGCGGCCAGCGCCAGCTGAGCTTTGTTGAGCGTGGTCCAAATCCCATTTGCGAAGTTTTCGTAAGCCGGGATGGCACCCACAAGCAGTTTTTCCCGGATGCTATCTAAACCCTCTTGTTTTTCTATTGTCCAGATGCCAAGCAGCAACAACACTATTGATACTGCCATCAGTACAAGGTTATGCCATATCCGTTTGTCCCCGCCCATGAGGAGCAGGATAGGAAAAAGAGCCAGGAATAAAAGCCCAATATCAATGTACTGCGACTTTATGATATTAGTATTCATGGTAAGGTCATAAGGCAGAGAGGCATAGAGCAAAAGCCCCGATTCATACCCCAGGTATCGCTGAATTTCCTCTCTCCTTGCCAATTCACCCGCAGAGAACAGGTTCTCTTCTAAGCGTGTGGTTTCTGCTTCGGACTCGATTGCTGTAAAAGTATTCGCTTTCCCCTCTTTCCGAATCTTCTCTATAATTTTAGCCTGACTGGCGTTTAACACGGTATCGCGAAGGTATTTAAGCAACGAGCTGCGATCAAGATCCTGGAACGAAGACGCTCCTGATGCCTCCAGTTGCTGAAGGATTTGCTGCTCTTGCCCGGCGTTGAGCTTAATACCTACGCCGGCCATTCTTTTGGTTACCACCTCCGCTGCCCTTTCGGAAAACGATATACCTGACTCCTGTTCTATACCAAAATCCGGTGTCGGAAAGGGAGATTCCAGCAGGTTTTGAAGGCTGAATTGACCATTGGCGATAACGTTGCGCACCGCCCAAGGAGAAAAACAAAGCAAAGCCATCCCTCCTACCAGAACAGCCGATTGCAAAAAGGACATGAGCTGTGGCTTTTGCCTGAAAGCCAGCACCAGAAAACCAGCGCCGGAAGCAATGGCAATCAAGCCTGGAACGTAGGGCGGAGTATCCCCAAATGGGAAATACCCAAAATTACCTTCGCCCATAAAAAATAGTCCTCCTGTGAAAAAAGCTACTATAGCCGCTGCAAACCAATAACTTCCATATCGAAATCCAAGCATAGCAAGCGCTGATATGATACCCAGCAGCCCTGTGTACTTAATGCCAAAGGCAAAGCCCAGAAGCCATCCTGCCAGAAGGAGCATACCCTGTTCCTGAGAGAGCCCGAAGGGCAGCTTCCTTTGGCCCTCAGTGGTAGTTGCAGCCGATTTATTCTCAGTCGACCAGAGCTCTATCATTAATAAAGCGACAGACAAAATGATAAAGGTAAAACCAAGGTCAACCTTCTCGTCGTACAAATAGTGAAAGCTTAGGCTGGGGTTGAGCGCCAGCAGCCAAACAACTACCCACGACCAGCTTCGGCTCATCACCAGGCGCGACAGGCGGAAAGCAGTCAGCAACACGAGGATGAAAGAAAAATGAGCCAATCCAATTGAAAAGACAGGCTTGCCAAACAGAACTTCGCCCAGGCTCAATATCAATTGCCAGTTATAAGCCTGCCCGCCTTCTATAAGGCCCTGGTAATCTGTTATAAGCTTGGTCGTATTCATATACAGGGCTGCCCCGTCAAAACCGGTTGGAAAAGGCTTGATTGCAGCAACACCATTAACAGCTAACGTACTTACAAGCAGAAAAAGCGGTAGTTGAAGCCAACGGTTGCTAATCTTGTATACGCTGCGTTTTAGGAGTGTGCTTTTCCAAAGGTCCAGCACCTGTCGGTAACGAACCCCGAGAAGCACCAGCGCTAAAAGTCCCGCCACCACGGTATTATAGACATGGAATGCACCAAGAAAAAATATAACAAGAGCCATCAGGCTTGTCCCAACGGCTACACTAATCAACCCCGAAGTCCCCTTTGAATATCGGTCTCCAAAGACCTGCATAAACGGCTGTCCGGCGATAAAAGCCAGCGTAAAAACCAGGAAGACCAAAATATGAACCAACATGTTTGTACCTAAAAAAAGCAGTATTCCAAGTCCTTTATCCAGTACATTATAACTGGAATTAAACAGCACCAGGGTAACGATCTGCATCACCAAAAAAAGACCATACACCTGGAAACCGTTGACCTTCCTGCTTCGCCCGGGCTTACTGCTATACACCCACCACGCCCAAGCTCCTCCAGCCAATATAAGGTTACCGATCAATAAGCCAACGTTGGGTATTTTAATAAGACTAGTGAAATAATAGGGATGAAACCCTAGATAGGAAAATAAGATAAAAAGCACCCAAACGATGCTAAATCCGCCGATTAGCGTACGATTAATCTTTGCTTTAACTGGAGTTTGCATAGAGGTAGGGAATTAGGCTGAAGGTTTAGGGTTGGTTTCTTTTACTGTATCTTGGTATACTAAAAGGGTTTCGTAGGCCGTCCGAAGCCAGGAAAAACCACGCGCTCTACGAATTGCGGCTTTTCGAATAGCCTTTTCTCCCACTTCAGGAGAGAGCAACTGTTGCATGCCCATCGCGATATCCTTTATACGAGCCGGGTTAACCCCAACTCCTCCCTGTTGTACGACTTCCGGCATGGAACTATTATTACCGAACAAAACCGGTGTCCCGCACAACATGGCTTCCAAAGGTGGCAACCCGAAGCCTTCGTAATGGGCTACATAACATAAAGCCTGAGCTCCGGAATAGATAGCAGCCAGGTCCTCATCAGCCACATAACCCGTAAAATGGATCGATGAAGCGTAGGGATGCGTAGTGTCGTAAAGAGCACTGACCTTCCAGCCTCTCTTTCCGCACACTATAAAATATAGGTCGTTGTAATTTCCAGACAGCTTGAGCTCGAGGAAAGCCGAAAGCGTATTAGAAAGATTTTTCCTGGGCTCTATGGTAGATAAGCTAACCAGATAGCGCCCGTCCGGGATATGGTATTTTTGCCGGGCACTTTGCAAGTCCTTCTCATCCTTTACCGGGTGGAATAAATCTCCGTTTGCCGCTTCGTATATGACCCGGATATCCTTTTCAGGAATATCATAATGGTCTTGTATATCCTGACTCGTAGCTTGGGAAACCGCAACTAAATGGGCTTTCTTTTTTTGAAAAAAGCGCATGCCCGCTTCCGAAAGCTTAATGTTAGGTTTTTGGTGGAATTCCGGAAACACCAGGTGCGTCAAATCGTGGACAGTCCCGACAACTGGTAATTTATAAGATTTGATGAAGTAGTAATTTTGAGGCAAGGGGACATGGATAAGGTCATATTTCTGCTCAATACGGCGGCGTCCCGCTTTGGCTTTTTGGCGCGATACAATCATTCTGAACCAATTCAGAAACGACCGTGCCGGAAGTCGGCTATAAATGAGGCTTAGTGGCTGATAAATAGACAACGGTAGATTATTACCCAGCCAGGCTTTAAAACGAAGTAAGATGTTTTCATACCCAGAGGGGCGCCCCTCATTGAGAAGCTTCTTTTCTGTCAACTCCTTTTCTTCCTCTTCAGCTGTTTCGGCATTCAGCATATCAACAACCAACCACAGCGGCTGTATGGCACCGCCTATCAGACAATCTATCGAAAGCTTTTCGGGCAGCTGCAACTGCAGGGCATTTAAAGCCTGCAGTAGTTCGACCTGATAGCGCCTTACACCATCCATTGTCGCATCAGATAATTTATTTGATTCCATTAGTACACAGATCGGGCGCATCGGAGCGGTGCTAGCGGGTTGGTAGTCGTAATCCTCTAACAAATGTCCGTGCAACTCATAGAATAGCGGCAGTAAATCTACAGGCATTTCTGTCTTCCATGACCCGGCTTTGCCCTTGCGGAAGTTCTTTTCGGCCAACACCGCTATATCCTCTTCCCTGTCCAGGAAAGTAGCGCCACTGCCGTACTGCGGCTGCCCAAACTTCAGCTTCTCGAAGGACGGCAGGCGCTCCCGGTTGGGCTCCGGCAAGTCATAGATTTTTCGGAGTTTTTCGACCTCCCGAAGCGGGTCCCGGATGAGGTCTTCGTAGCGAATAACCACATCGGCTTCAGTCGCCCACTGTTGCACATTATGAGACCACCCCCCGAAATAGCTGCCGCCCAGAGCAAGGGTGGCTTCCAATAAATTGGTATAAAAATCCGTGCCTGGTTCAATAATGTCTTTGCGATGGTGCGCCAGAGAAACAAGGGCATCCCTTCCATCCCGCACGATATATACCTTTGGAGCAGAGCGGTGCTCCACCGGGAGTTGCTCCGGCAGCAGGTGCGTCTTTACAAACGGGTAGTCAGCGTAATTCTCATCCATGGGGTAATTTTCTTCCCGGTGGAAAGTGCTGGATTCCAGCCCGTATACTTCGAAGAGAATATTTCTAAAAAAAGTATTGCCCGAACGGGGGAAAGATGCCAACCATATCATATTCAGCGAATCTATTTCGATTCTCTGACTATTTTTGCGTTCAAAATTCAAGCTAAAGCGCAATCAGAACCCTTATGAATTGCTTTGGGTTCCTCCCTTTAGCTTGGCTGCAAAAATCATCAAAGAAGGTCTGTTTCTAAAGCTCTAAGTTAAAAAAGTTAATTTTATGCCCTTAAAAATCTGGTAAATCTATGGCTGACAAACGCAGAGTGTTGTTTCACCGGACCTGGACTAAGCCCAATGGCGGCACGAGTGGCGGTCAGATGAAGGTGCGGGATGCGTTTGTGCATTTTCAGACTTCTGAGCGGTTTGAGCCTAAGGTTTACTTTCCGCCCGCAACGCTTTGGGTGGACAACCCGGGCAACGTATGGCTTCCTTATCGGGGCCAGGGCATTTTGGAATGGTCCATCCGGCCGGATGATATGCTGTTCTTTTCCGGTCACGATTGGAATATTCTGAGCGAAGCAGAACGGCAGCATCCGCCTGCTCCCATTCTCAATATCGCTCAGCCCCGGCACACTGATCCAATGGATAAGCGAAATGCATTTCTTCGCCATCCCGCTATCCGGATTGCCAAAAGTTCGGTAGGCAAAGAAATACTGGAGGGTTACGGGGTAAATGGGCCCGTATTTCTTATTCCCGACAGTATAGACTTTTCCCGGTTACCGGCACCTAACCCAGCTCCCGATACAGACTTATTGATCGTAGGGATAAAAAATCCTGGATTAGCCCGGCGACTGGAGCAACGTTTAAAGCGTAAGAACCGTTGGCGCTGGCGGAGGTGGAAAATCAAGGTACAAACCCCTCCTCTCCTACCCACCCGTCAGGATTTTTTACGCCTGCTCAACAGTGCTAAGACTGTGGCCTTTCTGCCGCTAGATGAGAGCCGTGGCGCAGAGGGTTTCTATCTCCCTGCTCTGGAGGGCATGTATTTGGGAAAGCTTGTCATCTGCCCCTATGCCGTGGGTAATATCGACTTTTGTATTTCAGAAAAGACCTGTATCCAACCTGAGTATACGGAAGACGCTATCTTTGAAGCCATTCTTCGCGCCTTATCCCTCTCCGCTAATGAACGGCGTCACTTTATCCAACAAGCGAAGGCAATAACTGGCAATCATGATATACGAAAGGAAAAACAGGCCATGCTAAACCTACTGTACCAGGCTGATAGGCTTTGGTCAGACGAAACCTTATTCAAATATGGTAAATAAACAAGGTCAAAATATCATTCTCACCGGACCACCTCGCTCAGGCACTACCCTGAGCTGCTTTTTGCTCAACCAATTGTCTGATACGATTGCGCTGCACGAACCGATGAACCTTAAGCTTTTCAGGAGCCAGGAACAAGGACTGGAAGAGACTGGCCGTTTCTTTACCGCCATGCGGGAGAGCTTGCTGAAGGAAGGGAAAGCATTATCCAAGGTCAAGGCTGGTGCCATACCCTCCAACCCTTTTGGCAAGGCGGACCATGGCAAGCGGGCCAGTACGGTACAAAAAGATTGGATACACTTTGATAAGCCTCTTAGCCCGGACTTCAGCCTAATCATTAAGCAAAATGCACACTTTACCTTTTTACTGGAACCACTTAGTCTGCTTTATCCGGTTTACGCGATTATTCGAAACCCCGTCTCTACTATTGCTTCCTGGAATACAATCCAGGCACCTGTATCCAAAGGTAATCTTACTGTGCTCAAAGGGTTACGCCCCTCCCTTTATCAGGAACTTGAGCAAATTCCGGACTTACTGGACCGGCAGGTACGGTTGTTGCACGAGCTTTATGTGCCCCTCCGCCTGCTGAGGAAGGAACAGATAATAAGCTACGAAAGTATTATTGAATCAGATGGTGCCGTGCTGGGCAGAATTATTCCAAACCAGGGCCAAATTAAATACGCGCTGGAGAGTAAAAACCGGAATGCCCTTTACGACGATCAGCTAAGGGTGCAGATCACAGAACGGTTACTACAGCTGAAGGGAGCTTACCTAGACTATTATACAGAAGAACAGTTGAAAAATGCTGTTTGAGCGTACATGAGTTTCAGACATATTCTACATCTCAAAATGCCGGATTTTTTCGAGCTTCATTTCCTTGAGATTGTCGGTCATATTGTCCCCAACAATATCGTTAATATAAAACTCCAGCGCCTCTCCCGCATCAGGGCTATCCCTAATTATTTCACCTTTACGCATCACAATTACGCGGTTGGCTAGTGCCATAACTTTTCGGATACGGTTGGTGACATATAAAACAGCCCTTTCCCTCTCTTTGACATATTCTCCAAGGTGTTCATAGCATTTGGCCTTAAAGAGGCTATCTCCAACTGCAAGGGCCTCATCAATAATGAACAAGTCAGGTTCAGTGGCAATAGCAACGGAGTAAGAAAGCCGGGCACGCATACCTGAGGAATAGTTGCCCACCGGCGTTTTTAATGCATATTCCAGTTCCGAAAAATCAATAATGAAATCCAGTTTCTCTTTTAGCTCCTGCTCAGTCATACCAAATATAGAAGCCTTAAGCTTAATATTCTCCAGCCCTGTAAATTCATTGCGCAAGCCAACGTTAAGTGCAAATATAGGTGTAACTTTCAAGCCCTGCCGGTACCGGATTTTACCTGAATTCGATTGATAAATACCGGCAATCATACGCATTAAAGTGGTTTTCCCGGAACCATTCGCACCGATTACAGCGATTATATCACCAGCAATTACCTCAAAGGATACATTATTGACCGCCCAGAACTCTTCGGGGCGCAGCTCAAGTTGAGGAGACAGCCCCAACGTTTGCCGGGCAACATCAGTAATACCGTAGTAGAGGCTCCGCTTTAGCCTGCGGCAAAACTTCTTAGATAAGTCTTGAACTTCCAATATCAGTTCGGGCATTGTTTGTTTTTTGATTAGCGATAGAGTAACCTTCACCTTGCAAATCCCCTCGATTAGTTATTAATCAGGCGCTCCAGTACAATAGGACTGGATTTCATTAGAAACCGAAAAGCAACTATGAAAAGTAACAAGCTTACAAAAGTAAAAACAGCATACTGTACCGGCATATAAAAAGTACCGCTTGTCAGTAGGTCACGGCTGAAACCAATCAGGTAGGTCAGGGGGTTGTACTCCACGATAGTTTGTAGCCAGCTTGTAGTTATTTTGGGGGTATAGACAATGGGGGTCAGGAACATGAGTAGTTTCATTCCTTCGTCTACCAGATTGGCAATGTCTACCATGATTATTCTAAATATAGCGACAACCATACCTGTAGCCATTCCCAGCAGCAGCAGTGGGAATAGTGAGAATGGAAAGAGCAGGGCCACTGTAGAGAACCGGACGCCAAAGGCAAGCAATACGATTATATTGACGACAAACGGAATAATAAAGTTGATTAGGTGCACGACTACTTTTTGCATAAGAAGCGGTTCAAAAGGCACCTCTGACATAATCAACATCCTACCGTTTTTGGTAAGTAAGTTGCTGGTTGATTTATAGGCTTCCAGAAAGAAGCCCCAAATGGAAGTGCTCAAAAGCACGTAAGCCGGATAAGGAATATCCGTTTCGCCCGGATTCACCACACCGGCTCCGTTGAGGACCACCCATATGACAACCGCCAGGATGGGCAGGATGAACATCCAAGCCATGCCAAGAAAGGACTTTTTGTATAAGCCAACGATTTCTACCTGGGTCAGTTGTTTGACCAGGTACCACCACGATTTTATTTTACTCAGAAACTGCCACATTGTGTTGCTCTTTACACTCTGCTTTCCAATCAACTAGTTTTAAGCTCGAATACAAAGATAGCATATCTTTATTCCCATCCTGATGTCTTTTCGGGTGTGGGCTACTAAGAGCATGTTTGGAGCTCGCTCCGATTGCAAATCAAGGATTTATGAACCTGGCGTCGTCTTTTTTGACTTATTTGACCCGCCAAATGCGCCAAAAAAAGACTTAGCCAGAACCACAACTCCTTGATCTTCATGACGAACCCGCTCCAAACATGCTCTAAGCCTCTGCGCTTCAGTATTTTGCCAACAGATGGTCATTTCTGTGACAACATCAGCTCGAACAAGGCTTGTGCCAGGGCGGTAGAATCCAATGCCAGGTTAATGCTTTCTGTAGGGTCGGCCGCCAGGTTAAACAACAGTGGGTAGAACCCCTGAAACTGGTCTCTCAATGCTTCAAGCACTGCAGTGTGCTCATAACCGCCCTCCCCCGGGGACCTCATAACCATACAGACCCATGAAAAAGCCAAAAACCTCTCTGGCTCTGTCAAGCGCCTCGGGCGTGTAGAAGGTCCAGTATTCCTGCGCTTTCTTACTGGTAGGATTGACCTGAGTTAATGGCGGCTGCCCTGATTCTATCCCCAGGGAGGAAAGTACATGCTGAAAATCAGCATTGAGATGCTCATACCTGATGATATGGTTCATATGGCGCAAAGTGTGCTCGTAAAACCCCAGCCCGTAAGGCTCCAAATAAAACTTCAGAAAGTACTCCGAAAAAGACGCATTGGTTTCCTGTAAATACTGGTAACGCTCCATCGCCTCCGGATATATCGGCCGCCCATTTTTCAAATACCCCCTGGAAAACTTCCCATTGTGGTCATGTTTCTTTTTAAAATACTCGCTAACTGCAGAGTCCATTGGGTGACGCACGCCTGCGAAGGTGAAATATTGCTGCTCTTCCAGTGTGGCGCCCTGCAGAAACTGTTGGTAAGAGCTGTGCTTTTTACCTTTTTGCTGACCATCGCAGTGCGCCATCAGGTACCTGGAAATAGCAGTGGAAGCTGTCCGGGGCACGCTAAAAAAACAAAACTGGTAAGCATGGCTAATAATCATAATTCGTAGTTATCGAGTCGTATGGAACAGTGCCTGATCACGCCAAAGCTCATCAGCCCCGCCGGCCAGTTCCAAAATGCTTTTGCGTTCTTCCTCAAGGGTATGTCCGTTGGCAATCGTACGCCCTGCCTTTACGGTTTTATGGAATCTGCCTTTGTCCATATTTAGGGCTGCAAGTATAGCCGAAAAAATAGCTGCTGTATCGTATGCTGGCTGAAGGCAGGTCGTGTCTGGTATACAAAAGTCAGCATTGCCCACTGCATAGGGGCAGATCACAAATTTCTCCATCACCATACCCTCGAGAGCTGGTAGGTAGAAACCCTCTGCACCCTGTTCTTCCGTTAGCGGTAAGTAGACCACAATACGCGCTTCATTGACCAGGTTTAGGAAATCCTGACGGGTGGGCAATTTTGGCGGCAGCTGAATCTTAAACTTTACCTTGCCCCCTCTAACAAAATTATACCACTTCAATCGCCGCTCAAGGGATTTAGCCATCCTGGGGTTCTTCAGGCCTACGATGAGTACATCCAATGCCGGCTCTGGATTGGGAGAAGGGATAAGGCTGAAGTCAATCGCGTCAGGGATGAAAAAAACCGGCCCATTAACACCATACGCCTCCAGTTTTTCCTTTCCAACAGAGCTCTTGGCAATTCGAATCGCGGGATGTTTCAGAAAGTCCCGCCGAGCATCCGGTAACATCATCTGACGGGGCTGGGCGATATTCAACACCGGCACTGGCGGCCTAGCCCGCTGCTCTGCCGGCAGTACTTTCCAGTCCCAGCCTGCAAAGAACAATAAATCAGTGGGCTGAATATCCCAATACTGCAATGCCTGCTTACGATAGGGATGCCAAACGTTGCCGGGGTTGTCGTGCCAGACCGTTTCCGGACCAAAGTAGACCCGAGGGTCAAACTGATTTGTGGAAGAGAAGTGCTCGAATGCGTCCCGGACTTTGAGCTGCCCCCCGCTTGTCCCCCCATTGTACTTGGTCCATGACCGATGGAATAAAACCCTGCGTGCTGATGTATTCATGAATGCTTCCTGCTAATCTTCAATTTGATAGCCCTCAAAATAAGGGGTCTCTTTCATTCTTTGGTATACATAATCGATCGTTTTGGATGACCAAAGCTCCAAACCACTTCGCCTTTTCGGTGGCTTCCGAAACAGGATATTTGCACAACCATCGAGATACGCGGGGTCTGCCTCAATGGAAAAGCGGTTAAGCAGATCTCTGAGTATCTCTTTTGGAGACGCCAGAAAATCTTCTGCCCGGATAGACTGAAAGTCAAAAGGTTGCTCCTCTTCAAACTGATGAATGATCCTGGCATGATCAAAAAAATGATCAATCTTTCGGTATAAATCAGCTTCTCCAAACCTTTTATCCCGCCGGGCCTGACTGCGAAAAAAGCTGGTTGAAATGGCGTCAAAAGGGTTGCGGTACATGTGCACAAAAAGTGTGTCCGGAAACATATTATGCAGGCTTGAAAACAATGACGGGCTTTTTTTATACCATTTTGTGGTTGTTCCTCCCCGCTTATCGCCTACAAGTTTTAACCGCCCTTCCTTCCCTTGATGCCCACCCGGAACCTTGTAATCATATCCCATCCATTGATTCCCTGCTCTCGAAAACTGCCGGGAACGGGTAATCATCATTTGGACCAGTTGCCGCTTGGAGAAACCCGCATCCAGAAAGGCGAGAGCATCCAGCTCGTGGCTCAAAACCATCTCCGGATGGGCATCAAGCAAAGCCCCCATAATGGAGTGGCTGCTCCTTGGATAACCAATAAAAAACAGCCCCTGATTCACTTCTGCATAAGCAGCCTTACTTTCCACTTGAGAGCGGAAGTACCAATACCACGAGGGCGGAATATCCTTTATTGTCCGGTTTTTTGTGATAACCTTTTTACGTTTTTTCATCCTCAATCTACACTACATAAGAACCCCATAAATTGAATATATTACTCTCGCCGTTCGTAATAAACGTACAACGCTTCGACCTCGGACCGGTCATAAAACTGCCAGCAATGGTGAGCTTCATCTGCAAGCAGCGCACTACCCAATTGCAGCATTCGGTCACGGGGGTACATTGCACCTTTATTTTTACTGGATAGTACCGTTTTTGTGCGATAGGGCTGCCCAATAATGTTAGTTAAAGTGCTGCCATTTGATGCGATCAAATCCTCATACCGCAGGACCTGCTGCCTGGGCAATATGCTATAGGCTTTGAAATAGTAGTCGAGTAAGAACAATTGCCGGTTCGGCAAGTCACTTATTTGTTCTAAAACACGTTGGGCCTGAGGGTCCAGCAAAGTTAAATACCGGATCTCCCCCCGGGAAACGGGCATACTCACTGTAGACCAGGAGCCCAATAGTGCGAGCGGATTACGAATCATGGCGTAGCAAGTATAATGCGCCTGTAATTTCGGCAACAGCAGGGTGAATACGGCATTATGTTTAATAAAAAGCCTGAAGTCGGCGGTAAGGAGTTGATCAAAATGCACCTCTGTACGCTTAATTACTCGCTTTCTCTCCCCCTTGTTTTGATCAAAGTGGTTGTCTGTGATCTCTCCTTCTTTCCCCCTAAACGGAGCGGTGCCATTTTTAAGCAGGCTGTGCCTAAATGCTGCCAGGCTGCTATGAATACGTGATAAGGCATCCTCCTCAGACTTTAGAGCCCGGAAAGGAATGGGCTCATTCAGACCGATGACATTTTCCTGCTCAGAGAGTAATTTGCAGGTCAGAGTAGTGCCTGCCCGCGGAATACCGGTCAAAATATAGCAGTTGGCATTACGCTCTTCAGGCGGTAGTGCACCGCCAAAGAATCGACTAAAAAGTTGCTTAAAGTTTGGCATAGTACGATCAAAGATAAGGCGAAGCTTGGTCTTTCGGGGAGTAACCTGCTCACTTAAAACATATTTTCCTGAAAACCACCTCCTAAATTCCGGCAACCTCCAACCATTTGATACTTGATAAAGCACTCGTCTCCCAATAATACATAGATGCCATATTTGGGAAAGCAATTTACCTCACATCGAAAAAAATATCCTATCATCACATTACAAACCGCTGCCGTAACTGGTCATCAAACTAACGAAACGAAAAAACCTAAGCATACATGAAAAAAAATCCGCACTTAATCCCGTTCATACTGGTCACCAGTCTGTTCTTTCTTTGGGGACTAGCCAACATCCTCAATTCTGCGCTGATTTCCCACTTCCAGCCGGTCTTTGAGATCAGCCGGGCGCAGGCCCTTTTGGTAGAAACCGCCTTTTATCTGGGCTACTTTACGATTGCTGTGCCGGCAGGCTTGTACATGGAAAAATATACCTATAAAAAGGGGATCATCCTTGGCTTGCTGCTCTACGCTATCGGTGCCCTCCTCTTTATTCCTGCAGCTAAAATGCTCACCTTTACATTCTTCCTTCTGGCGTTGTACGTCATTGCCAGTGGATTAGCATTTCTGGAAACTGCGGCCAATCCTTACGTGACCATTCTTGGGCCTAAAGAGAACGCAACCCAGCGCCTCAATTTTGCCCAATCTTTTAATGGCGTAGCCTTGGTTGTTGGCCCTTATCTGGCGGGGCTGCTGATCTTCTCCGGCAATGAAGGGGAAATGGTAACGCAGGAGGCTAAAGCGCAAGCAGCTAATGCCGTAGTGGTCCCTTACGTGGGTATCGCCATAGCCGTACTGATTGTGGCCCTCCTGATTTGGCGCACCCAAATGCCCGAGCCTGACAAAGGGGATAAGCTGAAGTTCGATCCGGTTATTTTTAAATTCCGCCATCTTATACTTGCCGTTCTTGCACAGCTCCTCTACGTAGGCGCGCAGGCAGGGTTATGGGGCATCATGATAGACTTTGTTACTGTGATGATGCCTGGTGTGAGCAAAGAGGTTGCCTCTGGTGCTTACCTGGCAGCGGGCACTCTGCTTTTTGTGATCGGGCGCTTCCTGGGTACTTTCCTGATGTCCTATATCAAAGAAAGCAGCCTGCTGGGCATTTACGGGCTCATCGCGTCCGGGCTTTGCCTGACGGGCGTCTTTGCGGAAGGCGCTTTTAGCGTTTATGCTATCCTCGCTGTTAATTTCTTCATGTCTATCATGTTCCCCACTATCTTTGGACTGGGCGTCCGGGACTTAGGCAAGCATACCAAGCTGGGATCTTCGTTTATCATAATGGCCATCGTGGGCGGAGCTATCTTCCCCCCTGTCATGGGCCTGCTTTCCGAAACCTACAGCATTCAGGTCAGCTTCTGGATTCCAGTAGTTTCCTTCTTATTCGTCGCCTTCTACGGTTTCCAGGGGTATAAGCACCCTAAGGGATTTGTAGCAGCAGCGTAAGTTTTTGTTTCACCAAAAAAAGCGCCACCAGAGATCAAACTTTGGTGGCGCTTTTTTATCCCCCGGTGGACTATGAACACAAAGGTTCGGTAAAAGGCACTGTCAAAACTGAACATTACTTAGTTTACAGTGCACTAGCTGCCCAATTCATAAATCAGGGAAGATAGCCGGGGCAGGATAAACCACACGAAACACGTCCTCATTGGCAATAAGTGCATTATAAAAGAAGTGGACTTCTCCCATCACGCCTTGCTCCCGGTTGGCATTAATCATATCGACAAAAAACTGTGGCTGTGGTACGTAGCTGCCTAGGTAGCTCAGTGTTCCGGGGTAAAAGACAGAGGCATTAGCCGCTCCAACCCGGATCAACTGATCTTCCAGTAACCCCCGGTAAACGCCTATGCCCTGATTATCCCGGCGGTAAAGCTGAGGGCTAACCAAATCACAGTACCCACCGTCAACCCAAGCCGTATAATCCTGCAAATACTCCCGGAACCCGAAGTTGAGTGGACTTGGGGACATAGCGACAATACAATTAGGGTTGATCGCTTTGATGTCCTCATAGAGTTGGGCTGCCCAGGCATTTAGGATATTGGCCCGCCACTGCAACCACTCCGGGTCAGTGCGGATGGCCGGTGGATTAGCACCACCGTGGTCATCCTGGTACAAACTGATGGTATAGTCGTCATAACCGCCTTCGGAAGGCATAGCCGGGAGGCGGTCATCGCCCTGCACCCCATCAATGTCCGGATACGCTGTAACGACTTCCAGTATCAAATCAGACATAAAGTTGCGAACCTCGGGTAGCATAGGGTTCATCCAATGAAAGCCATTTTTAACCACCGGATCCCCATCAACATTAATAGCGGCCCAATCGGGATAAGTATCAAGAATAGGCCCGGGACTGCCATTAAAGGCAGCAAAACCGTATTCAAACCAGGCAAATACCTTAATGCCTTCCGCATGGGCAGCATCAATAATTTCCCGGAGCGGGTCACGGCCAGTGTACAAGGGATCAATCGGTACGCCTATCAAATCGTCCATCACCGGGCTGGGATACGTGGTTGCCGCCTTATTGTAAGTGACCACAAATATCGTATTGATATTCAGGTTTTTGCAGCGCTCCACTGCTGCTGTTATTTTAGCCTGCGACGTCAATACATCGCTGTCTACATTCGTCAACCACACCCCGCGTACGGCGGTGGCCTGAGGGCGAACGGATACCTCGATTTGATAGGTACGCGTACTCACCCCATCCGGTGCAGTTACGACAAGCTCATTTGGTGCGGACAAGTTAGCAGTTGTACCGGAAGCCGGATTAGTGGTAGCTGCAGGATCACTCGTCTCTGCCTCAATTGTCACGTCTGATAAATCCGTCCCAAAGGGAACTTCGAATTGAATGGTGGCATTAGCGGGGTCCACATTTGCATTCACGTACAGATCGGGCAGGCGAAAATTAACCAGTACCGTATTGCTGCTCAGCCCCTCATCGACGAGTGCCGTATACACCTTTTTAGCACCGCTTTCCGCTGTGACCGTATATATGACAAAATTCGAGAAATCCTGAGGCACACCGGAGGATGGGTCGATGCTGGCCCCATCCGGAATCTCAATGGTTGGCGCCAGTGTTTCCGGGCTTTCGCCAAAAGGCAGTTGCGCCCGGATAATGCCCAGTGAGTCATTAATGATTCCTTCCACGGGCGGGTCAAAAGCGCTGAAGGTAAAACTGGTAATCATACGCTCGTCCGAAAACGCAGGCTCCCCTGTTTCTTCTTCGCAACTTGAAAAAGCCAGGACAGTCGTTAAAGCCAGCAGGACAGACAAAAATTTCATATTCAATTATTCAATTTCGGTAATCAATGTAAATTTGGCTAACGCCTGATTGGTGATGAGGCAGTAAACCTCTATCGTATTCTCGTCTACCTGATGGTATGCTACCGCGCCAGAAGCATTAACGTTAGCAATTTCTCCGGTATTTTCCATTAAGTCATCCGAGAGGATCACATCATCCATTTCCACATTCTCCAGCCCTCCGGTAATATCTATTACCAGCAGACGGCTCTCCGTATTACTGCGGGGGAAACACCCGATAAGCACTTGCTTTTCAGAAAACTCAAACAGGTCGAAGTAGCTGGTAAAACCATCGTATAAATCCCGGCCACTGTTTGGGATTCGTGTGATAAATTCGCCCTGTAAATTGGCCAGGGTGAAATCAATATCATTACCGTTCACATAGAGTTCCCCGCTATCTACGTTTAGCATCTGTGCGTGTGGGCGGGACCCAAACTTAGACAAGGTAGGTACACCATCTACCTGAATGATTTCCGGTACGGGATTAAGCAAACCACCAGTCACCCGCCATAGAAAAACCAGATCACCTCTAGTCGCCGGGTTTAAAAACTTCCGCCCAAAGCAGGTGAGGATAACTGCATCGTTGCTGACATCGCCAATAACAGCGAAACTATCGCCTATCCGGTATTCCGTGTTGGTGTATGACAAGAATACTTCCGGTGGACTATTTTCATCCGCCCATTTGTATATTTTGAACTCTGTAGGCTCACCACCGGCATCGCTCGTCCACTCGACCGTATTACAAGCTAAAATCTGGCCATCTTCGCTTACGGCCACATCTGAAATTTTAGGGCCGCCGCCATCAACGCCTGTCATATCAAGCTGCCCCAGCTGACTACCATCATTGGGGCTTAGGATCAGCACCTTGTCATTATTGTTCGTGATGTAAAGGTGGCCATTGCCATAGGCCAGCCCCCTTTCCCCATCTGCTGTGAAGAAATCAGGAATACCGGTTCCGGATGGCGAGCGGTTCCAAACCGGATCACTGAGTTTCAGGACTTTTCGGGCATCCGGCTCTCCTACTTCGATTGTGATCACCCAATCCTGTACCGTTCCGTTTTCGGCGGTAACCCAGTAGGTAGCTGGGGTAGAAAAGTCGTTGGCCACACCAGAGGGTGGGGCAACGGTAGCCTTCGGAGAAACCTCAATGGTCGGTACCAGGTTGGTCAGGTCAGTGCCAAAAGGCACGCGAAGAAGAACAGTAGAATCCTTCGTATTGATTTGACCAACGACTGGTGGCTCCAGTTGCTGAAAATCAAAACGAAGGATTTTGCGCCGTTTGCTAATGAACGGCCCTTCATTAAAGTCCTCCTCCTCTTCGCACCCACTAAAGACCAACATACTGCCCAGCAAGGCGAGCCCCAGAAGATAAATCCAATTGCGGCTTATCATTTTCGATCAATTTTGGAAGGGAGGCACCTTTATTGATGCCTCCCGGAACATTTCGTATTGTAACGCAGTCAGATCTTCTCTGAAAAAGCGAAGCTGACGTTGATATGTTTACTGCTCCACAGCCACTTTGTAGGCGCCAATTCCAAAGTTGGTAATGAGGGCATAGACGGTGGCACCATCCGCATCAATCTGCACATCCACACCTCCGGTTCCGTTGAAGTTAGTGTCGATATTGCCATCTGGGGCAAATGAGATACGCATTACGTCATCTGCCGTAACTTTATCCAGGCCATCAGTATAGTCAATCAGGTAAAGGAAACCTGCATCAGCTGCATTCTCTGTAAAGTCGGTGGCCGTTGTCGCAATAACTTTACGACCATCAATCATAAACGGACGCACATCAAGGGCAAAGGAAAAGAGCAATGCAGTTTCCCCTTCATTGAGGTCATCCGATAAGCGCGCAACAAGACTGCCATCGGCTGCAAACTCTGCAATACCGCCAATACCGGTACCCGCCACGATCATATTCGCATCCGCAGCATCCGAAACCGGATAAACATCGGGTCCATTGCCAATATTGGCTACACCATCCAGTGCAATGATTTCCGGTGTTGTATTAACGGTGCCTCCGGTAATCGTAAATTTCAGAACTTCATTACTTTCTGTGCCGAAGCCACTGCCGGGAACATAGATAATAGCATCGCCTCTGACATCACCTGTAACGGACAAGTTTTCACCCAGCCGATAGCCCTCTGGCGTCGGATAGCTGAACAACATCTCCTGAGCGGCATCTTTGTCTTCCCACACATATACATTCCACGGAAATTCATCTGCAGAACCTACGCGCAGATTAGAAGCAACGATCCGACCTTCAGAATCGGTGGCTGTGCCCAGCAGGAACAGGTTTCCGGAGGCAAAATTCTCCTTGCCATCGATGAAGCCCATTGCACCGGCATCAACGTCGGCACCATCGATTGCTGAGACTACGCGAATCTTATCATTGTTGTTATGAACGTATACAAAGTCTCCTCCTACGGCAATATCACGATCATTATTGGCCGTAAACCAGGGCGGTAAGCCGCCGTTGAGCAGTGTACGTTCCCATACCGTTTCTGCTACCAGCATTGGAGCTGGAGCTTCCGTAATGGTAGCCGTGTAATCTTGCGTGGTGCCATCCTCGGCAGTTACCGTATAGGTTACGGGAGTGCTAAAGTCCTGTGCAACCCCGGAAGCTGGTGCCACAGTAGCAGCCATGGCCACTTCAATAGTTGGCACGAGGGCTGTCAAATCAGTACCATTAGGCACTTCAGCCGTGACAGAGGTTCCGGAAATAGTTGCTTCCACCCGTGGGCTCAATCCTTCGAACACAAAAGAAGTGATGGAAGTATCACTACTGAGCACCGGCTCTCCCCCATCGTCATCATTGCCACATCCGGTCCAAACCAGAGCTGACGCAAAAGCGAGCAGCAGGAATAATTGCTTTCCAAATAAATGTTTCATACTTAAAAGAGTTAATTTAATGGATGAATCCTGCAGGAAATGCAGGTGATATATTGTTTTAAACATCTAGGTTTACTGATCCCACCACATTCGGGTGGTTGGCTGATCCGGTCCCTGCCGGGCAACGGCAGCCTCATAATTTATACGATTCAGAGATTGCTCTTCTATCGGATACCGTACCCGTCGGGGCACCTCACTGCCTCCTGTTTCACTGGCACCATCTGTATTAGGGATGGGGTTGAGCACCGGAAAGCCCGTACGGCGGTAATCAGCGTAAGCCTCAAAGCCCTGATTGATATTAGCCAGCCACTTTTGAGTGATGATTTGCTCCAGCGCCCGATTGGCATCAAACTGAATACCCGGTCCTTCCAGATAAGCGTCAATGGTAACCATCGTAATCACCGTATCCGGGATTGCTCCGGCTCCTCCTTCCGGTACCCGGCTCAGTAGATTCTCCCGGGTATCTAACCAAAAATTAATAGAGGACCGGATACCAGCCTCGTAATAAGCCTGTGCACCATTCCCACTGTCCCAACCTTTCAGGGCCGCCTCAGCTCTTAAAAACAGTACTTCTGTGTATGACAAAAGCACACTGGGCGCGAATGGATTGGAAATCAACTGGCTCTCACGGGAGAAATTATTGGGATTCAGATCATTGACTTCAGCGGGGTTCAGCCCATTGGGCAAACCTACATATTCGCCCGATTCAATGGGCTCAACATACAGTGGAAGCCGCGGGTCGTTGTGTTCCTTCAAAAAGTCCACCAGAGTATTGCTGGTCCGGTATTCATTAAAGCTGCGGATAAGGCTCATGGGCTGGATATTTTCATCAGCATTGCCAAAATCCCGGCCGTAGGGCATCTGTGCGCTTTCGGCATTACTACTAATCAGCCTGCCGTCTTCCAGCACATCCCGCACCTGCTGCTCCGCAAGTGCCGGGTCTGCATTGCTAATGCGCATCGCCAACCGCAGCCGCAGTGAATTGGCAAACCGAATCCAGGCGTCTGTATCTCCCTGATATAGTACATCTGCAGGGCCAAAGGAATCGCTTCCCCCCAAAGTGAAACTGTTTATGGCATCACTTAGCTCTTCCAGCATATCCTGATAGATCAGCGCCTGATCATCGTATGCAGGTGTGATGTTTCCCGAAAAAGCTTCAAAGTAAGGGACGTCGCCCCAGAAGTCCGTAATGCGGTGCATGATGAAGACCTTCCAGATTCTGGCTATAGCCACTTTATTGGCGTTACTATCTTCCTTGCCGGCAATATTAATGACCTGCTGACACTGCATCCCAAAATCGGCGTAAGCCGCTTGCCAATAATCGGTCAGCCAGTCGTTTCGGGTAATGTACCTTCCGGTCTCGAACCGGTCAACCGCCATGGCATAATACTGAATATAGTGGTTGGCATACAGGTGTTGTGCGCGCTGAAACTCTGTGTAGCGAAGTGCCCCGTACACCAGGGAACGGGTGAATAACAGGTCCTCGTCAATGCGGTCTTCCTGTACAGCAGTGGGGCTGACATTTATTTCGTCAAAGTCTCCGGTACAGCCTACTATGCCGATCGTACAGCAAAGGGCAATCCAGAAACGGGTATAGTTTGTTCGGTTCTTCATCAGAGGGTAAGCTTTAAGTTGATGCCAATACTACGGGTGGAGGGGAAAGCGAAGGCCTCAATACCCTGATCATTTCCTGCATTGAAGGTGGCTTCCGGATCAAAACCAACTGTATTTCTGTGAAGGAAAAGCAAATTGCGGCCAACCAGAGCTATGCTGATATTCCGGAAGGGCCCCGCTTCCAGTACCTGACTTGGCACCTTATATCCAAGCGTAACTTCCCGAAGCTTCACAAAACTGCCGTCATAGAGGAAAGATTCGGCGAAAGTTGAAGCCCGCCCTCCAACATATTGCCAATAGGTTTGAGGGTCTACTTCCAGGCGGTTGGGCACGCCTTCTTCAGTAATGCCTTCTGCCACATAGCCACCGGCTCCGGCGTACCACTCCAGGCGGTCATCCTGGGTGTAAATGGCATTGCCGCTGGCAGCAGCCACCGAATTGGTGAATGAAAAAATATCTCCCCCCTGCCGGATATCAATTAAAGTGCCCAGGGTCCAGCCTTTATAACTGAAGTTGTTGCCGAAGCCCGCCAGAAAGTCGGGCTGATAGTTCCCAATCTTCTTTATGCCTTCAGGGTCTTGCAGCGGTAGTCCGTTTTCACCTATAATACGCTGCCCGGTCTCCGGGTCACGAAGGTAGGCCCGGTCAGCGTAGATATCTCCGAATGCTCCACCTACTTCAGCCTGTATACGGACCCCAAACTGATCGTACTGGCTCCCAAGTTGGAAGACTTCTACATTATCAGCCAGTTCTTCGACTCTCGACCGGTTACGGGTGAAGTTTATGAAAGTCCGGTAGGTAAAGCCCCGGGTCTGGATCGGCGTGGCCCGCAGCGCGATCTCCACACCCTCATTCACAACCAGCCCGGCGTTAATGACACTCCGGCTAAAACCGGAACCACTCGATACCGGGACACTTAGAATCTGATTGCGGGTGCCGGCATTATAATAAGTAAAGTCAATAGACAGGCGATTGCCCCAAAACTGAGCTTCAAACCCACCTTCAATGGAAGTTGTTTCTTCCGGCTGAATGTTGACCGGTGGCTGGGTGTTGATGATCTGGCCAAAGGTCTGACCCCCGTGAGACAATGTATTAACTACATAATTAAGATCCAGCTGATGCGGGCCAAAATCATTACCTACCTGTGCTACCGAACCCCGCAATTTGGCAAAAGTGAGTGGGCCCCAGTTGATATCACTAAGCATATCGGTAAGCACCAGACTGGTAGAAACAGACGGATAGAAATAGGACCTTGATTCTGCAGGTAGTGCAGAAGACCAGTCATTCCGGGCGGACGCCTCTATAAACAAAAAATTATCGTAGTCCACTGACACCGTTCCGTACACGGAGTGAATTTTTTTCCTGGACGCCGCCTCAGAAGACAGCACACTTAGCGCATTTTGCATCACAAAAAAGTCAGGCACGTTCAGCCCCTGGGCGGTATTGGAAAGGCCTCGGTTGTTGGTTTCCAACAGGTTGCCTCCTACGTTAGCTGTAAAGAATACCTTAGGGCTGAAGTCCTGAATATAGGAGAACAGGATATCTGAATTACGCTCTTCTACCCTCCCGTAGAATTCGCTGTAAAAGCTTTTGTCCGGTGTCACACGGTAGATGGTCCCTGCAGCGTTGCGGTTTTGCCTGAAATCATTGTAGAAATCTGTCCCCGTGCGGAGCTGTACCTTAAAGTAATCATTGAAGCGGTAACGCAAGAGGGCATATCCCAGCACCCGGTCGCGTTCATCATTATTAGTATTGAGATTGACTGCCCAGTAAGGGTTTTGCCATTGATCGGTACCCGTAGCATTAGTATAAAGTACCGGTGTGCCGTCCGACCTTCGGAAAGGCTGTAAATCATCCAGACGAATACTCCGGGGCATTTGAATCAGACTGGACATAGGGTTGTCCGGGCTCAGGGTTAAATTGGGACGGTTAAAGGCATTTTGCTTTATGTAATTGATTTTACCTTCTATTTCAAGTTTACTGGTGAGTTTGGAAGCAAAATTCAGATTGACGTTAATACGCTCCAGATTACTATTGGGCATGATATTTTCCCTCCAGAGATGACTCAGCGAAAGCCTGGCTTGTGTCTTCTCACTTCCTCCGGAAAAAGCGAGTGAATTTGTATACGTCTGACCAGTCCGAAAGAAGTCCCCAATATTATCTGGCTGAGGCTCGTAGGGTGTGGGCTGCCCTGTCCAGTTAACCAGCGGCTGTCCATTGGCTTCGGCTTGGCCAAGCGTCCGCGCTCCCCAACTCACCCGCGTAGCATCAGAGAAGTTACCGTTTTCGTCCAAAGGCAATCTGCCTCCTGAGCCCCGGCCAAACTTGTTTTGGAACTCTGGCAGCACCAGCGGGGAGTCAAAGGCCGCGTTAGAATTAAATTCCACACCGATACCTTTACTAGCTTTTCCTTTTTTAGTAGTGATCATGATGACCCCATTCTGCCCCCGGGATCCATATAGTGCTGATGCACTCGCCCCCTTAAGCACATTGATGGATTTGATGTCATCAGGGTTGATATTGGAAATGCCATCTCCAAAATCAATACCCCCAAACTGGCCACCTCCACCCTGTGGATTGGTCATAGGCACCCCATCCACGACGTAAAGAGGCGAGTTGTTGCCTCCAATAGAGGCAGAGCCCCGAATGACGACCTTGGAGGTCCCGCCTGCCCCTGTTCCAGACTGATTGATCTGAGCTCCAGCTACCCGTCCTGCTAAAGAATTTATGACATTGACTTCTCTTGCCTGTGCCAGGTCATCCCCGTCAATACTTTGTGTGGCATAACCCAGGGAGCGCTTATCTTTTTCTAAGGCGAGGGCTGTAACCACCACCTCTTCCAGTACTTCTGCTGATGATTGCAGCGTAACATTAATTTTTGTTTGATTACCAACCAGTACTTCCATTTCCTCATACCCGACATAAGAAAAAACCAGTACCGTGCTATCGGATGGTACGGCAGTTTCGTAAGCACCGTTAAAGTCCGTAATAGTCCCCTTCGCAGTACCTTTCTGAACCACAGTAACACCAATGAGAGGTTCACCCTCCGGATCAGAAACTGTGCCCGACACGGTAGGCCCGGATTGAGCGTTAACCACTACAGGAAGCAAGCAGCTAAGCAATATCAGGATGTTTTGAAAAAACATCAATTTAGGTAAAGGCGATGCATTCATAAGGTCAAACTTAATCAAAAATAAATAGAAAGAAAATGAATCTTTTTAATTTTTCTAATTATTCAGCAGTAGTTTTTAACTTTATGCTAAATAAAGCTCCTCGCAGATAATTATCCGTTGCAATAATTAGTGCTTGGTGCTTAAAAAATGACTGGTGTTGCTGAGTATTCTGATTTTGCGTCTATTTTTGGATTTGTCCATATCATCAAACAGGGACCCCTGGTATGAATAAGCTTTTTTTGACAGAGGAAACGATTAACACAGTAAGTGGCGTTGCCTACAAAACGATTAATCAAAAGAAACGGCTGCTTGCCTATTTTGCGGAGCATGGTCCTTCCTCAATTGGTGACTTGCGCAAGGCGCTCCACCTTTCCGTACCTAAAGTTACGGCACTGCTCACCGAGCTTATGGAAGAATACTTTGTCAAAGACTATGGTAAAGACAATTCGACAGGCGGTCGGCCGCCCCACCTTTATGGTTTAGCGGCGGATTCTGCTTACTTCCTGGGCGTAGATGTACACCGGACGTTTGTCCACATCGCACTTACCGATTTTCGGAAAAACATTGTCGCTCTTAGTGAGCAGGAGCCCTACCTGATGGCCAACACCCAGGAAAGCCTCGATGCACTCTGCCACCTGATTGAGTCCTTCATAGACACCCTTGAGACCCCCAGAGATAAAATCGTTGGTATCGGCATCAACCTAACGGGGCGGGTCAATTCATCCACTGGCTTCAGCTACAGCTTTTTTCACTTTCAGGAAAAGCCCCTCAGTCAGGTAATTAGTAATCAGATCGGCATACCGGTAGTCGTGGAAAACGATTCCCGGGCAATGGCTTACGGGGAGTATGCCGTTGGTGTGGTTGAACAAGAGCGCAATGTGCTCTTTCTAAACCTGGACTATGGCATTGGCTTGGGCATGGTATTGGACGGCCATCTATTCTATGGGAAATCCGGATACTCAGGTGAAGCGGGCCACATGCCGGTTTTCGATAACAATATTATCTGCCAGTGCGGTAAGAAAGGATGTCTGGAAACGGAAGCCTCAGGCTGGGCACTGGTAGAGCGTTTCAAAACTAGGGTAAAAAATGGCGCAACAACTCAACTGGTACAACAACCAGCAGATATCGACGGTATCGGTCTGGAAGCCATTATTAAAGCCGCTGAATCAGATGATGTGCTTGCCATTGAGCTTATTGCGGAAATCGGGGAGAAACTGGGCCGGGGGGTTGCGGCCCTCATTAACCTATTCAATCCGGAGCTAGTTGTCCTTGGTGGTAGCCTGGCTGCAACGGGAGATTATATCCGGCTTCCCTTACTTAGTGCACTCAATAAATACTCTTTAAGCCTGGTCAATGACGATACCGCTCTGAAAGTATCAAACCTGGGCAACCGTGCGGGCGTGCTGGGTGCTTGTTTGCTCGTACAGCATAAATTCCTTTCCACAAAGGTCTAATCAACTCCCCAACCTTCCGTCCATATACACCTTCCTGCAAAAAAGTACCTTTCCGGTACAAATGCCTAAGCCATTAAGATGGTAACCATCGGGTGGAACAAATTGGGCGGCACAATGCTATTATAGCACTGTACCGCCCAAAATATGCTGATCAGCGTTTCTTAAAGTAGTGTTTTTAAGCCGCTTATTTCTTGCCCTTTTTCTTCTGCTCCTGAACGGCTTGTTGTTCTTTTAATGCTTTCTCCAGGCGTTGCTGAAACCCCTTCTTCTTTTTGGGTTTCTTTTTATAGGCATCCAGCTCCCGGTTGATCTTATCATTATCGATGATATAGTTCTTCGTTACTATGGTCTGCGTAATGTTAATCAGGTTACTGAACAAGAGGTAACAGGTTAGTCCTGACGCAAAGCTGTTGAAGAAACCCATAAACATAACCGGCATAATGTACTGCATATACTTCATGGCTGGATTAGCCCCCATGTCCATGTGCCGGGTATTATAATAGGTATAAATCAGCGTCGTGATCGCCCAGAGCAGGGTAAACAAACTGAGGTGAGCTCCAAAGCCAAACGGGATTTCAAACGGCAGCTTCCAGAAAATATCATAAGACGATAAGTCATTAGCCCATAAAAATCCAGCCTGCCGGAATTCGATAGAAGCCGGGAAGAAACGATAAAGCGCGAACCAAATAGGCATCTGAAGCACCATCGGCATACAGCCACCAAGCGGGTTTACACCGAATTCGCGGTACATCTTCATGGTCTCCATCTGCTGCTGCTGCTGGTCATCCTTGTGCTTTTCCTTAACGCCCGCCATCCGTGGCTTGAGCGCTGCCATTTTGGATTGAGAATACAGCATCTTATAGGTAAGTGGAAATAACACCAGTTTAACCAGAAAGGTAAGCACCAAAATTACAATACCTGCACTGCCAATAAAGCTGGACAAAAAGTTGAAAACCGGACGGATAATCCATCGGTTGATGGAACCGAAAATACTCCAGCCAAAAGGAATAACATCTTGCAGCCCATACCCCATATTGTACAAACGGTCAAACTCATTTGGCCCGACGTACATGTGCATAGCGAACGTTTCGGTACCAGACTGGCTGAAAGGAATATTAATCTCGGATACCAGCAATTTGAGGTCTTTTCCTTCTTCCGGAAGCATCTTGGTTTCAAAAGTGCCGCCCTCAAACCCATTCTCTGCAATGATGGATGTATTGAAAAACTGATTGGCATTAGATACCCATTTCAGGCGCTGCTCATCAATTGATTCGCTATCATCGCCCGTACAGCTACAGTAGTCCGGATCATCATCCATGGGCTTAAAATAGACCGTAGAATAACGGCGCTCGTAGTCTTCGTTATGCTCCAGCTTATCGAGATAGTTGACCCAGCTCAATTTTATTTTATCGATGCCCTGCGTCAAAACCGTATTCAACTGCTCCATTTTGATATCGTAGTCGATATTATAGGAGCCGTCTGCGATGCTGTACGATTGTTCAAAGTAGCCTCCATTCGCTGCAGGAGCACGCAAAACGATACTTTGACCATCGCTTTGCACCACTTCAAAAAACAGTTCTCCTGTACTGATGCCACCGGAAGGCAGATTGGCAATCGGGAGCAGGTATTCAAACTTATTTTTTTCATCCTCTAACAGGTAAAGAGGTATTTCTTCTGTAGAACCATCCTCCAGATACCGGAGCTTTTTGTGGTTCTTCATAAGCACAGAGGTTATCCGGCCACCTTTTGTAGAAAGGTTGACTTTCATCAGGTCGTTTTCGAGAGTCGTTTCTTCTTCCGTACCCTCTGCAGCTCCTGCAAAAGGGCCGAACGCCACCTGCTGACGGAGGAGTGACAGGGAATCGTCAATTGTTTCCACTAATTCCACCGTCTCCACGGTATCCTGAGCGATCGTTTTGAGGCTATCCTGCCGGGCTTGCACCTGAGCGATTGAATCTTGACGGACCTGCTGCTCCTGAATTTCTGATTCGGTAGGCGCCATATACTGTTGCCATACCATCAATAGAATGAAGATGAGCGTGAGTCCGATTATCGTATTTCTATCCATTAAGATCTTAAACTTTTTTCACGGATACTATACCGCTAACATATTGGCAACCATAAGTTTAACCTATAGCTGCGTCTTCACGTAGCGGCATAGCGTTTTTAAAGCACGGCAAAAGTACAACTTTAGGTGCGCATGCGGTAAACACAATAGATGTTTATTCAGAATTGTTCGGCCAGCTTAGGGGTTTAAGTGGTAGTTAAAGCTTTTCTTTCGGTTTCAATGGCTTTATATTCCTTCAAAGCGACCTCCAGACAATCCATTGCCTGCTCCAGGTCATGCGTATTGAGAATGTAAGCGATACGTACCTCGTCTATGCCTAAACCAGGAGTTGCGTAAAAGCCTTGTCCGGGGCTAAGCATTACTGTTGCCCCCTTGTGCTCAAAGGATTCCAACAGCCATTGGCAAAAATGTTCTGCACTCTTCACCGGAAACTTCGCAAAGCAGTAGAAGGCACCTCCTGGCAAATAACTGACCACGCCTGGCATAGCTTTTAGCCGGTTGTAGATAACCTTTCGCCTTAGGTTGTACTCCTCTGTGACCTGCGTCATATAGGTCCCGTCCATATCCAGGATGGCTTCTGCCAAAATTTGAGCCAGACCCGGTGGGCTAAGCCGGAGTTTAGCATAGCGGGTGGCAGCATCAAGTACTCCCAGGTTCCGGGTAACAAGTGCACCGATACGCGCCCCGCAGGCACTGTAGCGCTTAGAAATAGAATCCACCACAATGACATGGTCTTCCATACCTTCCAGGCGAAGGGCAGAATAGAATTCCTGTCCGTCATAGCAAAACTCGCGGTAGACCTCATCTACAAACAGGAACAGATCATAGGCTTTACAGAGACGGGCCAACTTTTCCAGATCATCCTTTGTGTAAAAACAGCCCGTTGGGTTACTAGGATTGGTAATAAAAATCCCGCGGGTCCTATCCGTGATCATTGCTTCAAAGGCTTCTACCGGGGGAAGGGCAAAGCCGTCCTCAATATAACAGGTTATAGGCTTTATACGGAGACTACCGATTTGGGCAAACCCATTGTAATTGGCGTAAAAGGGCTCCGGGACAATCACTTCGTCGCCAATATCAAAGCAAGACAACATCGCAAACTGTATCGCTTCCGATCCTCCGGTGGTAACAATGATATCGTCCGGAGAAAGTCGTACATCAAACTTTTCGTAGTAGGTCACCAGCTTTTTGCGATAGCTCAGCTGACCTACTGCCGGGCTGTATGCCAGAACCTTCAGTTGATTTTCCTTTACTTGCTGTAGTGCATAGAGCGGTGTTTCGATATCCGGTTGCCCGATATTAAGGTGGTAAACATGTTTACCGGCTCCCTTTGCCTTATCAGCAAAAGGGACCAGTTTACGGAAAGGAGACAAGGGTACATTCTTGCCCCGGTTGGAAATAGAAGGCATAGCGCTAAGGTTATATGTAATAATTAGCGCCAAATATAGCCTAAAATGCTGCGGGTAAAACTTCCGCAATATTAAATCTATCTTTTTATTACGAAGGCTATTCCAATCTGAATGCCTCATCTGGCAAATTACCTGGCAACTCTATACCAGTGATCTTGCGCTCACCTCTGTCACCACTGAGTTGAAGCCCGTTGTAATCCTGATAATTTTGCCAGGGAATTACAAAAGCAGGAGACTCATCAGTAGCCTCAGCGAAGTATGCCCACTGTCGGACCAAATGCTCCTCCTTGTCGACCCAAACCAAGTACTTGTTTTGTGGCGTATCTCCAATTTCTTCAAAAGTCAGTTGCAGCAAATCAGCCCGGGCACCAGCAGCCGTGGTATCTACGCCCTTATATTTCAGCGTCACCCCAGAATCTTTCAATTTGAAGGGCATAAAAACCCAATAGGCATCATTGATCCAAATACTGCGCCCCTGACTGAGTAATGCCTGAAGGCTATCGGGGTGCGTAATTAGTTGCCCGTCAACACGCGCTTGACCCTCACCCGAATGAAGGTTGAATACCATGGTTGTATTGCTATCCGGCAGCATAGTGATGCGTACATCACCTGTCTTTTTATCCCACAGTAAGGCTCGCCGGTTGAAAAAATTCCAACGGAAATAACGGGCATCATCCCAGGCTTGCCGCCCTCCCATAGCCAACATTACGGAGTCCGCAATAACAATAGCTTCGGTATCCGACGCCAGCTCATTAAAACCGGAAGCAGCGGGGTTGGCGGTGTATTCAGATGGGGAGGTCTCTTTTTCAGCATTCTTGCCGGCACTTTGGGTGTCGCAGCCCATAAAAGTGAACAGCGCGCAAAAAACGAAGTAGTACGGTATTCTCATCTGTTTTTTTTCGTTTGAACATCAAAACCCTGACCAGGTTCAGCAATCACTCTTCATCCTGATTATGCTTGTCGATCTTTAACTGCAGGATATGTTTATCTGCTTCGCAGCTATTCAGTTTCGTCCGCAGGCTTTTAAGTGTAAGCTCCGACTGATCATACTGATATTTCAAGCCTATATAATCTTTTTCCCAATTGTTGCTGCGGGCATGCAGCGCAGCATTTTCTTTTTCAAGGTTTTCCAGTTTCTGTTTATTCCCGCAAAGCAGGCAACCCAGCCCCGCTCCAAGAAGGAAGGCCAGGGCTGATAAAATAAGCCACCACAACCAGCAGGGCTCCAAATTGGCCAGGAAAAGTGTTCCGTATTCCATGGTTTAGTCGTTTTGTTGAGGTTGGATGAAGCGGACTTCCACGCGGCGGTTTTGATATCGCCCTTCTGCTGTTTCATTAGCGGCCACAGGTAATGCCCCACCTTTTGATTCTGTAAGGACGAAGTCGGAGGGCACACCTGCCGCTACCAAAAACTGCTTGATCGCTTCTGCCCTTGCTCGTCCCAATTGAATATTCTGCTGAACCGAGCCCGTATTGTCGGTATGGCCGGTCAACCGTACTATTTGCCCCGAGGCTTTGAGATCTTCAGCAAGTTGGACAAGAAAAGCATCTACATCTGGTGCATACTCCCGGTTGGCTGAACCAACAGGAAACCGAATGGCGATTCTATCTTCTAAACGATCAACGGTACTATTCTGGTGGCGGTCCACCCATTCAAAAAGAGCCCCTGCGAAGGGTTCTTCTTTTGCACTTTCCGGAGCTTCTACCTGCCGGGCTCTAAGTCGCAGGCGCGAACTGTCGATTCTTCCATCAAACAATCGTGCTACCTCCGAAGCCCGGGCCAGCCCCATATTATCGTCATCATTGAGTTTGGCTTCTCCCTCGAAGTATAAACCGGTGATTTGCAACAGCTGAGTGGTATCGCCACTCTGAGTGGTTTGCTGAATGAGCGCTTCGATTCCCTTGTCCACGTAAGCTTCAGGATCTGACCACTTAAAGTACAACGGCAATGCCGCTTCAGTAACAACCGTATCCTGAGCCGGTGCGATTGGATCGCAAGCCAGGCAGAGCTCCTCCTGACAAGCCCGGAAGGTGATCAGGTAGAACAACAGCCATACCGCAACTACTGCTAGTAACTTGATTGGGAAGGTCATAAATTGTCATTTTATCTTACAACGCAACACCGCGAATCACTACCAAACTTGAGCTAGTACACCGTGTACTATTGGATTGATTCAGAAGTTCCTGGTCATTCAAGGCTCAACAAAAGCATCCAAAGCTTGATGGTTTTTCATGCACGGACCGTGACTGATGCTGATTCTTAGAACGGTCAAACATTTGCGAGTCAATCCAATACCTGCTCAACAAGTTACCAAAATTCTCAGAAAAGCCCCTGAATTTTTTCTGCTGCTTGTTCCAACCTCTGAACCTTACTGACATTAGTAATTAGGTTGAAGTATTTTTTCTTACTTTTGCATGATTGATAAGCAGGACGGAATTAGAGCGCCGTTTCATATAAATAAACCAGTCCAAATCTATGTTTGATAGCCTTAGCGAACGTCTGGAGGGTGCCTTTAAGACCCTGAAGGGAGAAAATAAATTGACAGAACTGAATATAGCGCAGTCTGTCAAGGAAATCCGCCGTGCCCTCGTTGCGGCTGACGTAAATTACAAGATTGCCAAAGATTTCACTGATACTATAAAGGAAAAAGCCCTCGGTCAGGCGAATGTCCTTAATGCCGTCAAGCCCGGTGAACTGATGGTCAAAATCGTCAATGATGAGCTCGTTAGTCTCATGGGCGGTGAGGCAGCTAGCTTTGACCTCAAGGGAAAGCCTTCCGTCATTCTGATTGCCGGCTTACAGGGCTCCGGTAAAACGACCTTCTCCGGCAAGCTTGCCCGCCACTTGAAAGTTAACAATAAGAAAAGCCCGTTGCTTGTAGCCTGTGATGTTTACCGGCCTGCAGCGATCAATCAGTTGGGTGTAATTGGTGATCAGATCAAAGTGCCGGTATACAAAGAAACAGAGAATAAGAATCCGGTAGAGATCGCATTAAAAGGCATTGCCCATGCTCAGGCGCACAGCCACGATGTAGTCATCATTGATACCGCGGGCCGTTTATCGGTTGACGAAGCGATGATGGAAGAAATCTCCAACATCAAGGAAGCCGTACAGCCCAATGAGACCCTCTTCGTTGTAGACTCCATGACCGGGCAGGACGCCGTTAATACCGCTAAGGCCTTCAACGAGCGCATCAACTACGACGGGGTGGTACTGACCAAACTCGATGGAGACACCCGGGGTGGTGCTGCACTTTCGATCAAGTACACCGTAGGTAAGCCTATTAAGTTTGTCTCTACAGGTGAGAAAATGGACACGCTCGATGTCTTCCACCCCGACCGGATGGCCAGCCGGATTCTGGGCATGGGTGATATTATCTCTTTCGTTGAACGTGCTGAGCAACAGTTCGATGAGGAACAAGCCAAGAAGCTCGAAAAGAAGATCAAGAAGAATAAATTTGACTTCAATGATTTTCTGGAGCAAATTGGTCAGATCCGGAAAATGGGCGACCTCAAGAGCCTGATCGGCATGATACCGGGCATGAGCAAAATGACTAAGGATCTGGATATCGACAATAATGCTTTCAATAAGGTGGAAGCGATCATCTTTAGTATGACCCCTCAGGAGCGCGCGAATCCTGAACTCATGAATACCAGCCGTAAGCGCCGTATCGCAGGAGGCTGCGGATATTCAATTGAAGAGATCAATATGTTCCTCAAGCAATTCGACCAAATGCGGAAGATGATGCATAAGATGAGCAAGATGCCTGGCATGGGCATGGGAGCACCGGGTGGGAAAGGTGGTAAAACTGGAAAGCGTGGTAAAAAAATGGGCGGTATTGCCCGCCGCCGCGCACGCCGAAAGCGTTAGGCTTGAATTTGATAAAAAAAACGGATGCATGGTAAACCGTGCATCCGTTTTTTTAGTCGGGTGGGGAATGTGAAATCATTTTACTTAGCTTGCCGGCAGGAAGCGCTTTCCTACTTCAAACGCCTTTTTGATTAAGCGTACATCAGGAAGAACTACAGAGCCGGACTCTGACTCCATGCGGTCTTCATAATCAATTTCTTCAATCGCTGCCTCCTCTCCAATACCCAATTGATAGGAAGCAACATTGAGAAAAGTGTAGGCAGAAACACTGGCTGCCAGGGCTAGTGAAAAAATTACATTACGGGTGGTTGGCTTTTTCATTTCCTTTTCTTCTTAAAAGTCGATGCAATAATACGGAATTTCTACCATTTTAGCCAGTAGAATAGATTAAAGCGCCTGAAATTCAGACGAAAATCTACATCAATGACGGTTGTCCTCGTGAAAAAGTTGCACCAGTATGAAAAATTAACACCATAAGGCTTTGTCTTATCGCATACATATCCTTATTTTCATTTTTGTAAAAAATCAAACACCAATTTAGTATGCAAAAACTTTACCAACTATTGGCAGTATGCTGCCTGTCCCTTTTGTTCGCTAACCCTGCGATGGCGCAGATTCCGAACGACTCCCCTATTCCCGTTGATGTTTTCTTTGAGGTGCCAAGTACCGGTCTTTCCCGTACAATTGGAGATTATACCTCTCAGAGCGACGCAGTTACGTGGGGCGTACAACCACTCCGTACCACGGTCTCGGCTGAATTGGTATGGGTGGATGATGATGACCTTGCCAGCGACGGGCTGGATACCCTTGGCTGTGACACTACGACTATGGTCGACTACACAGACAAAATGGTCCTTATCCGCCGTGGGGAATGCTTCTTTAGTGATAAAATATTTTTTGCACAAGAAGCAGGTGCGGTAGCAGTCGTTATCGTCAATGCGGATGGTAGTGACGCAATAGGGGGTATGGCTGCCTCAGATGAAAATGACAGAGGGTTACTAGTCACTATTCCAGCCGTTTTCCTGAATGATCCAGGTGAAGCTGTTAGTTTTATAGAAGCCCTTGATGCCGGAGAGACCGTTTTTGGTACTTTCCAGGTACGTGGATTCTTTGGCGACTTAGGCCCCAAAAACTATGGTACACCGATTGCTCAAGTAACACCTCTGGATAGTATTAAGGTTGACTTACTCAATCTTGACCCGGAGGCCCCCTTACTGGATGTATCCGCAAGCGTAGATATTATTACGCCAAACGGTACAGAGACTAAATTGACTGCTGAGGTAGATACCATTAACCCTGATGTGATTCATACCTTTGAATTTGAGCCTTTTGTCCCTGAAGAAATTGGAACCTACGAAATGCTATACACCAACTCCCTTACGGCAGATACGTTGAGGCGACAGTTTGAGGTGACGAACTTCACCTTCCAAATGGATAACGGTAATATTCCGGAATGGCCAGTGGACAGCTGGATTGCAACAACCAGTGAAGGCTTCGTCGAAGACTTGCTGGTTTATGACTTCGGCAACTATTTCCAGACCAATGATCAGTCTACCGTGGCTACCAACGCCACTTTCTCTCTGGGTAATCCGGACTCCATCCGTACTGGATTTAATGACGCGGATATCTTCTTCCTGACGCTGTTTGATACGGATCCGGATGGTGATGGCCAAAGTGCAACGGGTAATGAAATTGATTACTCTACTTTTGAGCCAGTTGGTCAGACCGTCTACATCCTCAACGGTAACGAAGAGCCTTATGATCTGCTCACGGTAGAATTCCCTGAACCCATTGATTTGAAAGCCAATACTGGCTATTTGCTCATGGTACAATACAATGGGGTCAATGCAGCACTGGGTACTCCACCCTGGTACACTTACGCTGGCAACGAGACTTACCCGGACTTGAGCACCATGGTTTTCACTGATCAGCTTTACACTGACGGCTGGGCAGGTGACTTCCGGGCGGTGGTCCGACTCCACCTCGATGGGTTCACGGTTGACGCCGAAGATGTCTTCCTGGCAGACAACAAAGCGACGGTATTCCCTAACCCGGCAGATGAGACCTTCCAACTGGAACTTGAGCTGGATGAATATGCAGATGAGGTGCGCGTAGCACTGGTAGATATGTTCGGTAAGATAATCGAGCGTAATGTCTACGAGGGCATTAAAGGTGGTACTTACACCTTTAATACGGCTAACCTCTCCTCAGGCACTTACTTCCTGGCTGTGCAAACACCAGAAGGACAAGCCACTAAGCGGATTGTTGTAATCCACTAATCAGAGGCTTTCGCCTAAAAAAAGTTGCGGGCTCAGTAGGTTACATTGACCAACTGAGCCCGTTTTTTATTTTATCGGACTGGCTTGACGTACCCCTGCGGAATGGCTTCAATTAATTTACGGGTGTACTCATTTTTCGGATTTTCATAAACCTCATCACTGTTCCCCTGCTCAACGATCTTCCCCTCATTCATCACAATCATACGGTCAGACATAAATTTCACTACTGAGAGGTCATGAGAGATAAAGATGTAAGTAAACTTATACTTCTCTCTGAGTTCCATTAGCAGATTGAGGACCTGGGCCTGTACAGATACATCTAAGGCCGATACCGACTCATCGCAAATGATAAACTTAGGGTTTAGGGCCAGCGCCCGGGCAATAGCAATTCGCTGTCGTTGCCCACCGGAGAACTCGTGGGGATAGCGGTCGAAATACTGGGAGGGCATACTCACGGTCTCCAAAAGTTGTAATACCCGGTCCCGGCGCTCGGCGTCCGAACTATACAGCTTGTGCACTTGCATAGGCTCCATGATCGCCTTCCCAATGGTCATCCTTGGATTAAGAGAGGCATAGGGGTCTTGAAAGATGATTTGCATATCCTGCCGCAGCGGCTTCCAGTCTTTTTCAGAAAGATCAAGCAACGACTGTCCTTTGTAGTGCACCGCCCCTCCCCGTACCGGCGCCAGCCCAAGCAGGCTCCGGCCTAATGTGGTTTTCCCGCAACCCGACTCGCCCACCAGCCCCAGCGTCTCCCCCGGGTACACCTCAAAGCTGACATCGTCCACCGCCCGGATGAAAGACTCCGGCTGTCCCCAGAAATTATGCTTTGCCGGAAACCAGGTCTGCAAGTTCTCTACTTTCAGGATCGGTTCCTGTTGTTTGAGCAATCGGCTGCGCCGGAGTTGTTCTATAGCGGGCACGCGTTGCCGGCCTATTACCGATTCCAGGGTTACTTTTTTCTCTACAATCTCTTCCTCTCCGGCTTCGTTGGGCTGCACTTCCATAAAATCACTGACCACAGGCAGGCGCCTCAACCGGTAGTTCAGGGGAGGGCGACAGGCTAAAAGGCTCTTTGTGTAGGGGTGCTTCGGATTGGAGAACAGATCCTCTACCCTGCCCTCTTCCACAATTTTCCCTTTGTACATAACCAGGATGCGGTCGGCAATTTCGGAGATTACCCCCAGGTCGTGCGTAATAAACAGTACGGAAGAGCCATGTTCGGTTTTTACTTTAGCCATAAGCTCCAGAATTGCCTTCTGTACCGTAACGTCAAGAGCGGTAGTCGGCTCATCGGCAATTAGAATACCGGGGTTGCAGCTCATCGCCATCGCAATCATGACCCGTTGTTTTTGACCGCCGGACAACTGATGAGGGTAGGCCTGGTAAATTCTTCCCGGATCCGGAAGCTGTACCTCTTCGAAGAGTTGTAAAGCACGTTCCCTGGCTTTACTTTTGGAAAACTTCAGGTGGTGGCGCATACCTTCCGTTACCTGGTCTCCACAGCGGAACACCGGATTAAGAGAAGACATGGGCTCCTGAAAGATCATCGCCAGCTCATTGCCCCGGTAGCGACGCATATCCACCCGGGGAAGTTCCCGCAAATTGACCCCATCGCCGGCTTCGGGAAAGTACTTAACAGTGCCTCCCAAAATATGCCCCGGGGAAGGAATTAACCGCATGAGCGATAAAGCGGTGACGGACTTCCCGGATCCGGATTCACCAACAATCCCCAGCGTTTCTCCCCGGTAAAGATCGAAACTAACCCCATCCACCGCTCGCACCTCTCCAGCATCAGTAAAGAAAGAGGTTTGGAGATTTTCTACTGCTAAAAGCTTATCTTTATTCATGCGTTCATTTTCCTTCCTAAGCCAGAATGTCTTCGATCTTCGCTAAAATAAATAAAAATCATTATGCATCGACTGCTTATCCTGCTGCTTATTTGCTCCGGCTCCATTTTAATTCAAGCGCAAGACAGCCTCAACCTTACTGCCCTTTCACAGTGGGATGACAACAGCCTGCCTGCCATCGGCACCCTAAGCTACAATGATATTTGGGGGTATACCGCACCTGATGGACGCGAATATGCTATCCTTGGCAATGTTGGGACAACGGTTTTCTTGGATATCACCTCTCCGGATGCCATCGTAGAGGTAGCCCGCATTCCCGGGCAGCTCAATTCCATTTGGAGAGACTATAAGACCTATGGGCAGTATGCCTACATGTGTGCGGATCAAGGCGCAGAAGGGCTCACTATTTTTGACCTGAGCCAATTACCGGATACAGTTATCCAAGTCTCTCAAAGCACGGCTTTCTTTTCCCAAGCCCACAATATTTTTATCGATGAAGACAACGGGCGGCTTTACGCTGCCGGTGGGAATAACCCTTCGAACGGTGTAACCATTCTCGACCTGGCGCAGGATCCCGCTTCCCCTACCCTGCTGGGCAACCCGGCCCTGCCTGCCGGTGGGTACATCCACGATATTTTTGTCCGGGACAATATAGCATACTGCTCTCACGGCACTAACGGATTCTCCATCTATGACTTGTCCGACCCCACTACACCCCTTACCCTTGGCACCCTGCCCAACTACCCGGAGCAAGGCTACAACCACTCGAGTTGGCTTCATGATGATGGGGACCACCTCGTTTTTGCTGATGAGACCTTTGGCCGCAGACTGAAAATGGTAGATGTTAGTGACCCAATGGAAATGGAGGTGATTGACCTGTTCAAATCAGAACTACTGGCACCGCAGGCTACCGGGTCTATTGCGCACAACCCTTTTATCCGGGGAGATTACGCGATTATTTCCTATTACCACGAAGGGGTGCAGATTTTTGACCTGAGCGATCCGCAAAACGTTGAGCAATTTGCGTACTACGATACCCACCCTCAAAACATCAACTATCAGGGATACGACGGTTGCTGGGGGGTCTACCCTTTTTTCCCATCCGGCAATATCATTGCTTCAGATACCGAAAATGGGCTCTATGTGCTGCAACCTCAGGGTTGGAGCTTTGAAAGTGAGCCTGTTTTTTCCGCTGTCCTTAGCCAAAGTGGCAACCTTCAACTGTGCGAAGGCGACACCTTCCCGCTATCAGCTACCACTGCCGGAGATGGGTGGGCATGGGAAAAAGACGGTGCTGAACTGCCCAACGCCCCTACCGACATATTAGATATCAACGAGCCGGGCCAGTATTACCTGGTTAACAATAGCGGTACTTTCCCCACCTATTCGGATACCCTTGTTGTCAGCTATACGGAGCTACCGGCATTTAGCGGACTGGACACTGCTTATGCCTTTTGCCCTGGCGAAATGCTACAGATAGGCTTCGATACCGGATCCAGCTTTGATTCGTTATTCTTATTGCAACAGCCGGGAGGTATCTTGCTGACCAATTTTAGTTCGGAAACTATCGTCCTGCCTGAGCCTGGCGCTTATACGCTGTTGGGTATCCTTGATGATTGCTCTACTGAATCGGTTTTGTTTGAAGCCAATCAATTCCCTGTGGCACCAACGCCGGAGTTCATGCCTTTCATACCGCCCCTCTGCGATGGCGACAGCCTGGCACTAAGCCTGGAGCAAAGCCTGGGTTACACCTATACAATTGAAGAACTAGGGGTTAGCTTTTCGGATTCCACTCTTGTTTTTGTGCCCGCTGAAGTGTATACCATCACCGCAAACAACGGGGTTTGTGATACACTATTCACATTGGGTGAGCAACCCGCACTTCTTCCTGTACCCGGCATTCAACAAAACGAAGACAGCCTGCTTTGCGACTTGACAAGCAGCGGCCTGTTCATCTGGCTATTAGATGGAGATCCCGTTGACACCACCACCGTTCCTTATTATCTGCCTACACAGAATGGCGAGTATCAGGTGGGAGCCTACAACGAGGCCTTCTGTTTGGGCTTCTCAGACCCGATTTCCTTTATGCTGAGTAACACCAATACCCTGCTTAGCCCTTCGATTTCCATTTTTCCGAATCCGGCACGACAGCAGCTGCATATTGAAGCCGCGGTTCCCATTGCAGAAGTTATAATTTACAATGCCCGGGGACAGCAGGTATTTCAATCGACCGATTGCACAACTCCAATTGGACTGCATAACTGGCCGGCAGGGCCTTATGCTCTCCGTATCAAACTGAGCGATCAAGCCTGGGTCCACCGCCGGTTTATCAAGCAATAATGGCCACCGAGCAATGAAAAAAGCCCGCCCTTTACGATTGCAAAGGGCGGGCTTTTTATGCATCTTTCAGCAATCTTTATCGAAGTATAGTCACATCTCCCCGAATAATTTCGCCACCACCAATATCCAATCTGAGGATATAGTAGTAAGTGCCGTCCGGCAAGTTAGTGCCATCCATATTCTGCCCCTGCCAGTCGTTACCATAAGGCGAAGCTTCGAATACGATATCTCCCCAACGATTGAAGATAATCAGCTCGTTATTCTGATACTTGTCTGGATTCAAAAGAAGCTGATCAAAAATAAATGCATCATTCAAGCCATCTCCGTTTGGCGTAATGCCGTTTGGCGTTTCGATCTCCATGCTATCCCGCATGATCTCCACATCAACGTTTGCGGTATCGCATAAGGTTGGGCAATCCGCATTGCACAGTACATACCCAAAGCTATCATCAGCGGGGCCAAACAGATTCGTAGTCAGCGTGTAGGTTACACTGCCATCTCCCTGATCACTAACCACACCCAGTGCAGGCTGATCGGTAAGGCTGAAAGTAAAATCAGTTACACCCGTCAGAATATCATTAGAGGTAAGTACCTCCTGTGCCTGAGTGGAGCTCTGGTCTACGGTCATGATGTCGTTGACGGCATCCGGTGCCAACTGTGGCGCTACGGTAATGCTGCTGGAGCTAAAGTCCGGGCAACCTTCCTGAGAAAGCGTCCAGGTCAATTCGACCAGTTCCTTACCCAGACCCGTCACCTGCGTGGCGCTTAGCGTATCCGCTTCCAGGGTACCAACACCGCTATTGATGGTCCATTGACCAGTAATACCATCTGGCAGGTTCGCACTGATAAATGCCAGCCCATCGCAGGATACACTATCCACCTGAGCCAGTGCGTCTGGCAGGCTATCATCCGGCAGGATGGAAACCACTTCTGATGTATCAGAGCAGCCGGTATTTGTATTCGTTACGATAAAGAGGTAGTCGCCTACTGCATCAACTGTTGCAGTCAGGTTGCTCACTGGCACGGGTGGCATACCCATACCGCCAGTGGCTACCCATTCATAATCGTAAACCAGGCCTTCGGAGGAGCCTGCGCCATTGAGCGTGAGTGTGTCACCGCATCCCAAGATGTTATTCGGAGCAGCACCAACCGCTACAGGGGCTTCTGGGTCCAGTTCAACCGAAATGGTATCCATGGCTTCACAGCCATTATTCGGATCCGTAACCAACAAGGTGTAAGTACCTGGCGCATCCACATCAACCAGGAAGGAACCGGTAGCGGGAGAAATATTTCCTGCAGTACTGGTCCACTCAATGTCAAACTCACCGTTATTGCCATAAGCTGAGGCATCCAGGGTTACCGTTTGTCCGGGACAGCCCAGTAAGTCGGGCATGGCAATTTCTCCAGCTGGTGCAGTAGTATCTGCCGCAACCTCGAAGACAACTGTGGAATCACAACCGTTCAAATTGGAAGTCAGTGTGAGTTGGTAAGTACCCGGGGCATCCACGTTTGCGGTTAGTGTACCATCATTGGGCACTACTCCTCCGCCATCTACGACAGACCACTCGGTGGTAAAGTCGTTGGCATCACCCGTAGGCGCTGCACTAAGCAGTAAGTCTTCTGTTATACAGGTGAAGTCTTCAGGCGCTTCCTGCATGACCGCAGGCGGGTTCGTGTCTTCGACTACCATAGTAGTATCCACCGTTGAGCAACCGGTAATGGTGTTGGTGACCATAAACTGGTACATACCAGGCATCGTGACCTCCAGAGTCGCGTCGGTGCCCAATTCCATCCCATCAATATCCATCCAGCTGTAAGCCGTGGTGTCGGGCATGAAGGTGGAACCTGATGCATCGAGGCCAATGGTGGTTTCGGTACAGGTCAAAGTTGGAGACTCGTTTTCAAATTCCACTTCCGGGAATTCGCGGATGTCTTCTACAATAATTTCATTTTCACCAACACAGCCGGTGGATGTGTCCGTCACCATCAAGGAATAAATTCCAGGCTCAAGGATACCTACCGTATTCACATCCCCGTCAAATACAACACCCGCTGACCATTCGTAAATCAAATTAGCACTATCCAAAAGGGTGTCGTTCGCCAGGCTCACTTCTACATCAATCGTATCAGCAGCGTTACAATCGTAGTCGATCAAACCAATATCAGTTGGAGCTCCGAATACAATTTGAGGCACTTCTCCTTCTATACTGACTTGAACAGGTGCCGCCCCTGCAGAACATCCGGAAGTAGTATTCAGTATACGAAGACGGTAGATGCCCTCATTACTCACCGTTGTGGTCAGAACATCCGGACCGATGGCCAATGTATCAACAACCGTTCCTCCTTCTATGACCTGCCAAATGTAAATGAGGTTGTCCCCAGTTGAGGAGCCAGTGCCGTCGAGTAGTCCAGTTGGGGTTAAGCAATCCAACTGTATCTGGTTGACGGAAGTTACAGCCGTTGGCGTATCCTGATTGTCTTCGACAACCACCGTATCCGTTACGGCGCAGTTAGAAACAACATTCGTCAGCGTAAGCACATAAATTCCCGGATCCTCCGTTTGTACGGTCTGTCCATTCGTAGGAGAAATGAGGCTTCCCTCGATTGACGTCCACTGGTACTGCACCGTCACCGTACTATCACTCACTGTAGAACCGGTGGCATCCAAGGTAACCTGATTGATGTTACAATCGAGGGAGAGCAGGTTAGAAGCCAGCACAATTTCCGGCTCGTCATCCAGGTCTTCTACCTCTCGTGTGAGTACCGTTTCACAACCGGTTATGTCATTAGTAACTGTTACTGTGTAAATACCAGGTTGTGTAACCCGGGCAATGGTATCGTTCTCAATGATAGAAATGTTAGCCCCCCAGTCAACCGTGAAGGTGCCCGGATCAAGGTCTACACTTGCAGCAAAAGCTACTGTATCCCGGTTGCAATTCAGGTTCTGAGCTGGAGTTAGATTGACCACCGGTGGCATCGTATCCTGCACTACTAAAACGGTATCCGTTGCCACACAACCAGACAGCGTGTCTCGCACCGTTAGTACATACAGCCCGGGAGCACCAACTGGTTCGTTGATATTATTGCTCACATCACCAAGAGACAGGCTTCTCCAGTTGTAAGTGATGTTTGGCCCCTGACCGGAAGCAGAACCATTCAACAGAGCAGTCTCGCTATCGCAACTGACGAGCCCATCTACCGTAGCTATGGCTGCCGGTGGGATAGTATCATAAGCAACGGTAACCATATCTGTGGCAGTACAACCCGTTGCTTCGTCAGTAATAGTCAAATTGAAAGTGCCCGGAACGATAACGGTTGGCGTTAGTAAGTCTTCTGTACCAGGCGCCAACTCTCCACCGTCCGGTGAAGTCCATTCTGTTTGTACAGCGTTGGGGTTGGCATTGGTAACGATCGCATTCAGCTCCACGTCATCACCATTACAATTAAACGAAGGTGCCGGGTCTTGCTCTATCATGACCATTGGCAACTCTGCATCGGCAGAAACAACGGTGGAGTCAACCGATGTACAGCCGTTATCGTTATTTGTTACTTCAAAAATGTACAACCCGGGCGTCGTCGTAGAGAAAGACTCCCCACTGGCAACCTCAGCACCACTGGCATCCAGCCAGCTTGCAGTGTAGTCCTCCACGTCCTCAGCAACGAAGCCATTAAGGTTGGCGGCATCATTACAACCTACAAATACAGAGTCTGTACCCGGACTTGCCAGAATGAAGGGTGGGTTGATGTTGATATCTATCGTAACGGAATCCGTTGAACTACAACCGCTGTCAATAAAAGAAGTAGTAATCACATAAGTACCGGAATCCGAGGCCATAATCTCTCTGGTGTCAGCCAGGAAACCATTAGGACCGGTCCAGCTATAGTCCACGTTGTTCTCCTCAACTACGGAGAGTGTAATGGTCGTATTATTACAATTAATTTCGCCCGGATTGGCTTGCTCAAAATCAACAGAGGGCAAATCCGGCGGCAGCAGCTCAAGAGTATCACGTATTACGCAACCACTGCTGTCATCTCTGACTTCAAAGGTAAACACCCCTGGGCCGGTAGCCAGCAAGAAGCGGCTATCCGTTGCGCCGCAGATCTGTCCGCCGGCAGTGGCTGTCCATGCGTAAACGACATTAGGGTTTTCACCCACCTGCGTGGCCATTGCACTGATGAAGTTGGCGTTGGAGCAATCTCCGCAGTTGGCTATCCGATCAGGCCCTACGTCTGCGAACAAGTCTGCACCTCCCACTGGCACTGTAATAGTGTCTGTCAATGAGAGTCCTGAATTATCCAGGATTGTCACTATCACATCTCCGGAGCAGAGGAAACGTGCCGAGTTACCAAACTGAGGTGGCGAAGTTTCCCAGCTAAATGTGTATGGCGGCACCCCACCGGATACGACCAATTGAACTTCGCCATCGCAGACGCCAGGACAGCTCTCAGCAGTTATGATGGTGGTGTCTATGAATAATTTATCGTTGATACACAGTTCTGCCGGCAAGTCAATTAAACTCCCCGGACCATTTGCTGTAGTCACACTCGGATTCGGAACTTCATTTACCGCAATCGCGTAGCAGGTATCAGCCGGCCCCAGCAACTCGAAACACATTTCGAAAATCACCGCGGAATCCACTGCAGATAATGCCTCAGCACTGGTGAAGTCAATACAAGCAGCACCAACTGGCTCTGCATCCAAATCAAAATTCAGGTTGGGGATGAGGCCCGGATCAATAAATTCTGTAAAGTTGAGTGATCCCGGTGCCCAATTGACACAGAAGCTCGCTCCTGTGATATCTTCAAACTGGCCTACCTGGAAAGGCACACAAATGGTATCGCGCAGGTCACCGTCCACCTGTCCACCGACTAGCCAGAAGCCATCCGGGCTGAGGATACAGTAATCACCGCCAATTCCTGTCAGACCAACATCTTCGTTATTAGAACTAGAGGTGATGACTTCTGCTACTAATGGATCACTGGCGATCTGTACCAAGTCACAGACTCCTGCCAGATCTTCATCTTCAGGTATTTGAAAACAGAGCGTGAAGGCTGAGGTGCCATCGGGGAGTGTTACCGGCGATGAAGGTGCCCAGTTGTCAAATAGGATCTGCCCATTTTGGAAGCCGATAAAATTGAAGTTGGCAGCACTTGCTTCGGGCAGGTTGATATCCTGTAAGCCGCCCACAAGGAGGAACTCCAGGTGCTCGGGTTCCCATACAATACTAAACTGCATCTCCTCAACATCGATGAAGTTGTTCACCGCAAAGTCGAAGCAGAGGGTATCACCCGGCTGACCTTCCAGTCCGCCAGTGAGATCTAAAACCACACCGGGTGGTTGATTCACGGTTACTTCACAGTTGGTCGGGTTAATACCGATGTTTCCTCCGTTATTAATTTCTCCGACATCAGCATTATTATTAATAAACTGGAAAGGGCTGTTACCACCCAGGCCAATTACATCAAAACAGACTTCAAAAACAACCTCGCCTTCCGTCAACGTTTGCGGAGAGCCGTCCCATTCAAAACCAAGGATACCGTTCTGAGTATTCAGTTCATTGAATCCTGTACCATTAAGCCCGGGCAGATTGAAGCCCTGCACTCCTGCATATTCAAGGATACTTGTATTCCACTGCATTAAAAAGCCCAGGTCTGTAACGTTTTGGAAGTTACTTCCCGCTTCTACTTCAACGCAAATCTCATTATTGAGGGTAACTGGCGCGCCACAGTTAGCCACCACTTCGATACCTTCCGGATTACAAGTTCCAACTTCTATAAGACCAGGCTTCTGACCGACCTGAATATTGGAGAAACCATTCATAAAGTCGTTGGTAGCTTCTGGCTGGAAGAAAGGCTGACCTGGCTGCTCATCTGAGATGAAAACATCAAGGTCTCTGGAACAAGCACCGGGCTTCAAGCGTAAACAAAGTTGAAATATCAGGGTAGAGTCTGTAAGAGACAAGAGATTTTCGGGTGGTGGTGCTCCCCAGGATACCGTTATGCTTCCCTCCTGAACACCCATAGCAGTAATAGGCGTACCAATATTGCCGGGACCGAAGTTGGGCAGGTTATTCGGAATAAGGACACTTTCAAATGAAGCTAGGGTGGAATCCCAAACGACAGGAAACTGAAAGGAAGATAAACTGTCAAGCCCCGTTACAGAAAAGTCTACACAGACCAAATCTCCCTCGTTACCTTGCCCGTTTCCAATATCAAGGATAAATGGGCGTACACAAGTCGAGATAAAAGCAGGCTCCACAAAGGTTTGTGTGTTCACACAGTTACTGTTATCCTTGGTTGTGCTGCGGTCTGGCCCGACCGTAACTTGTGTTGAGCTTCCGTAAGTCCCAATCGACCGCAGGCACAGTTGAAAAATCACAGGTCGGCAGTTATTGTCACAGTCATCGAGGGTAATCCCTTCTCCATCATTGATGGTGTTGCAATCTTCCACTTCCCACACCACATTTAAAGAACCCGCACTGGTCGCTGTGAAATCGGAAGCATCAAGCCCCGCCAGATCAAAACCAGTCACCTCTACAAACTCAAAGGTGGTCGAATCCCAAAGGATATTAAAATCAGTAGTAGCGATGTTGGAAAAGTTCTGAACGGTAACATCGATACAAATTACTTCATCCAGACAAGGTGGCTCTTCAGGCTGCTCAAAGTACATCGTGTAAGCCACGTTCTGAGCCTGAAGTGATAATGCCCCCAGAAAGGAGAAAGACAAGGTTAAAAAAAGGATATGCTTTTTCATGAGGATGTGGAGATTGGGAAGTATGAGCTGTAAATTCATGGGAGTTGGACAGTTTTTATTAGCCCACCATGTATGTTTGCTTCGGTCCATTAGTATTGCAGTATTAAGTGTTTGTCCTATCATCGCCTTCGCTAGCGGTACAGTGACATCGTAAGGTTAACTTCGTGGGTGGAACCCGCCGTGGGGCCAAAGGAGCTGAAGGAGTAGTCAAAGCCGTAACCAATTCTGAATGTGTTTTCATACCCGGCCAGATCTCCAAGTACAACGCCGGTCTCAAGGTGTGCATTGCCCGCTGTTGAAGCGCCTGCGCCCACCCAGAAGTTGACCGGTGTGAAGTAACGCAGGTTGAAGTCAACATTAGTAGGGGCGCCCTCTGTATGCTTGATCCATACGGAGGGTTCCAGAAAACTGTTGTTATCAAAAAAGGCGTAAAAGCCAAACATGCCGTAGTAGTGCTGCACCCGTTTGGTACTGTATTCTCCTTCTTCATTTTGGAAGGTGAGATCAAGGCCAAATACCTGTGGCACAGACAGTCCACCGTATAACATATTATCGTTGCGCCCCACCATACGGTAGTAGTACAAACCGACGCCCACATCAGGAAAAAATTGAGACTGATCAGTTGTACCCACTACATCGCCCTGATCACGAAGGCGTATTTGGGAGGCATCCACCCGGAAGTTGACAGCACCAGCGCTAAGTCCAACGACAAACCCTCCGGTTTCAGGGTCAGCTGATACTATACCAGCTATGCGGCCATAAGCCCCTGTGAATCCGGTAGGCCCTGTCTGATCGTTGATCACATGGCCACCTGTCATAAAAGTAACCCCTGAGCCATCCGTATGTATGTAGGAGCCACGAAGCGTTTGTGTGGTTGGGGCATTATCCAGCCCAACCCACTGTGTACGGTAGGAAGCTCCAAAGGAGATATTCTGACCAAAAGCAAGGAAATCACTTTCAACGGCAGCAGGATTGATGACCGTTGCGTTCTCGCGATATTGCGTAAATAAAGACAGCTGTTGAGCATAGAGACCAGTAGCTGTTACGAGAAACAGAAACAAAAGCTTGTACTTAAGTCGCGTCATGGGATGAGTTTTTGAGATGCGCAAATTTAGAAAATTTATGCGCTCAGAAAACGATTGATCCGTCATTAATTATAAAAAATAACATATAAAAAAACACCTTATCTATAAAGACTTACAGTACAAGTTCCTGTGCAGGTAGGGGTTATCGTCGCACCCTAACAGGGCACTAGACGCTAATGGTGTAAAGCAAACGTTTAGGAACCAGCAGCGGCACTGCTCTTCCATCCCCAATCTAACATTTTCTTTAGTCTGTACCTCTCTAAACCTCTTAACGGCTGATAAGCAGGTGCGGATAATCATAATCAGAACGTTGATCGTGCTCAGTTATTTTCCGTTACCTCACTTCAGCATAAAGCCTGAAAAACAAAAAAGCAGGCACATTTTAATGTAACTGCTGCCCGGATACCTGCCCTTTAAAGGAGTGAACTTGTCTAAAAACTACTTACGATGCCTCAATTAGACTCAAAATGCCTGATTTGTGACTATCGCAGCAATTTTTAGACAAGCTCAGTGTAATCTACCGGGTTTTTCAAGCGGGTCAAATTTAGGGGTTTGGTTTTAGATTAGTGTGTTTTATCTATGCTAATTTCAGCAAGCCCGGAAAGCCCACTTGATTATTGGAGTTTATTAAGACTTCAGGTAGAAGGAGCTGTCTATAACTTTCGGGCGGCTTCCTGTTGACACCGCATACTTGAAGCCCTTGTGCAAAGCGTAGCCTCCAAAGGTCCCATCTTTGCGGAGGCCAAGAAAACAAACCTGAAATGCTTCGTGCCCCTTTTGCTTTTTAACCACACGTTCCACAGCAGCCTTGCAGGCCTCCTCAGCGGTGCGCCCCTGCCGCATAAGCTCTACAACCAAAAAGGAACCACAGACTTTAATAATAGACTCTCCCATGCCTGTGGCTACTGCTCCTCCAACTTCGTTGTCAACAAACAAACCTGCACCAATGATCGGTGAATCCCCTACCCGGCCTTGCATTTTAAATGCCAAACCAGAGGTGGTGCATGCACCGGATATATCTCCTTGTTTATCCATTGCAAGCATGCCAATAGTATCGTGGTTTTCGATATTAATAATGGGCTGGTACTCCGCTTTTTTTTGCCACTCTTTCCAGGCTTGCTCAGCTTTCTCTGTAAGCAGGTTTTCTTTCCTGAACCCATTTTCCAAGGCGAATTGCCGGGCGCCCATCCCCGCAAGCATAACATGAGGCGTATCTTCCATTACCTTCCTGGCAACGGAAATGGGATGTTTAATGTCTTGCAAAAAACATACAGACCCGCAGTCCCCATCGGCATTCATTATGCTTGCATCAAGTGTAACATGGCCATCACGGTCTGGCCGGCCACCATAGCCTACGGACATATCCTCGGGGTTTGCCTCTACTGTCTTTACGCCTATCTCTACAGCGTCAAGAGCAGATTTGCCAGACTTAAGCGCCGTCCAGGCGTGTTTATTGGCTTCTTTATTCCCCCAAGTTGAGATGACTACCGGGCCACCTGGCTTTTCAATGGTTTTTGCGGTAGATAAAGCAGGGGTCAACGTTAGACCAATTACACCACTAAGGGCTTTTTCAAGGAAATTTCTTCTGGAGGCCATATGGATTTTTTCGTAACCAAAATGATTGGAACACGCTCGTGTTCCAGGAATTCTGCGAAAGTTACGAATCTTTTCAAAAACGCCTTAGAAGTTAAATACACCAGAGGCCTCTTGCGGAATAACCGCCGGCAAAGAAATATCCATTGGCTTAGATGGTTTGCCCTGAATACGAAGTTGTTTGATGAGTCCAAATAAAACAGAGAAGTCTTCGTTCAGCTGCCTCAGCTTTATCAGTTCCGGGCTAGTTATACAAACCGGGACTTCGTCATCCAGCAAGCCGTCTGCATCCACATCCAGAACAGGGCACCCCATTCTACCTAAAGGTCCGGGGAGCTTTGGGCAATCATCGTCCAGATCCGCTAATCCATCAAAGTCGGTATCGGGGCAACCGTTAGTCCGGGCATTTCCAAAAATCCGGGGGCAGCGATCTTCCCGGTCTGCGATCCCATCCTGATCGGTATCGGGGCAGCCATTTAGTTTAGGTAAGCCAGGTTCTCCAAGACAGAGGTCTTCCAGGTCCTCCACTCCATCTCCATCTTCGTCGGGGCAACCGTAGGCCGACCAGTCGCCCTTTATTTGAGGGCAGCTGTCTTCTTCATCTGCTATCCCGTCTTTATCCTGATCCTTTTGGAGCAGGCGGAAGCTGACCGTTAGGGCAGCAGCGGGCATCCAGTCATTCGTTGCCGGATTACCAGCCTCACTTATTCCATCCAGGAGGTCTGAAAAAGCAGTGGCTGTACTAAATTCAAATCCTAACACCATGCTTCGCGACAAGTCTGCTCTTATCCCTACACCAACCGGCAGCAGAAAGCTGCTTTTGGGATAGGTCTGAGCACGGTCCTGATTAATCTCTGCCGCTTTAAATTCTGCGTTAGCTCTTTTGAAAGAGGCCTCTGCCTTATAAGTAACCCAACCGCCACCAACGTATACATATGGTGATAATATTCGCTTAAACTGTCTTGGTCCGGGATATCGACGCTGACCAAACGGTTCCCATTCCAAAACCAGCGTTGCGGTACCTGCGGTGGACTGGAAACTAAAGTCTCTGGTAGTAAACCGGGGCAGATCTTCCCCCCGAAATGTAGAATAGGTAAGGTTAGTGCGCAAAGCCCATTCCGGGTGGAGGTGGTAACGAATCAAAAATCCGTAGAGTCCTCCTGTTTCGTCCATCTCTGGCAACAAGGTTGACGTAAGCTCCCCCTGATAGCCGGCTAAACCTGCCAGGAAGCCACCTTCCCATCGCGCGGATTGTGCCCGCAGTTGCCCGGCCAGCAGTAAAGCCAGAACGGTGAAGAAAATAGTGTGTAGCCTCATTGTTTATAGTATTCGTTGCCGTAAAGCGACCTCCGGTTGTAACACCTTTTCATGTTACGCACCGTGATGCTCTTTAATGTTGTCTTTCTTTAGACGATGGGATTGGTGCACCTATATACCAGGATAATCGTGTTAGGGCTTGATAAGAGTGCTCAAGCTCCTGCATACCTGTTGATTCTTGTTTTTTTAGCAGCTTAGGGGCCAGTTGGAGGGGAGAATTAATTACCGCACAAGGTAAGATTTAAACATCATATACCAAAAATACTAATAATAATTAATTGAATTTGTCTTTCGCGCAAACTGCTAGTCCACGAAATAGATAAAACAGTAGGCATGGTACTATTAAAACAGCCGCTTACGTTGGAAATACCAAGTCACCAGCAGGCTAAGGCTTATAGAAACTGCGACGATAATGGGAAGGGCGTAGGGCTCGCTTTCTAAAGGTAAGGGGATGTTCATACCGTAGAAAGAAGCCACCAGGGTAGGCACCATCAGGATGATGGTTATGAGTGTAAGCCTACGGATGGTGATATTCAGGTTATTGGAAATGATAGAGCCGTAGGCATCCATGGTGCCATTCAATATATTGGTGTAAATATTAGCCATTTCCAATGCCTGGCTGTTGTCAATGATGATATCCTCGAAGAGGTCCGACTTATCTTCATCTTCCCGGATTTTCAGAAAATCCGTACGCTTCATTTTCATTTTCAGCAGCTCATTAGCGCTCAGAGAGTTGACGAAATACACCAGGCTCTTCTCAATACTCAGGAGTTGCTTAAGTTCTTTGTTCCTGCTGGAGTCATAAAGCTCCTTCTCAATAAGGTTACGCTTGAGGTTGAGCTTTTTAAGACAAGTCAGAAAACGGTACACGTTTTGCTCCATTATCTGCAGTACAAACTCGCTTTCTTCATTGGGGTTGAAGCCCCTGACCTTTCCATCCAGGAAAAGTTGCAATACCGGATTCTCGTAAGCCGTAATGGTGATCATCTGATCCGGGGTCAGAATAATGCCGATGGGCACCGTAATATAAATGGCATCGTTTTCTTCTTCGATCTTATTCAGGATGGGCGTATTCACTACAATAAGCCGAACGTCATCTTCCCGTTCATAGCGGGACCGCTCATCAATATCGAGAGAGTCGGTGAGAAAATCCAGTGGAATATCAAATTGTTGGGAGAGTTCTTCTAATTCCTCGTGGCTAAAAGGCGGGGAGATATTTACCCAGCAGCCGAACTGTGGCTCTTCAAGCTCTCGTAGCGTTCTGTCCTCTTTAGTGTAGTACCGGATCATGGCTGCTCTTGGTCATTTTGAGGAATCGGACTTCACGCACAAACATACGATTTCTCATCACTTAAACCTAATAGCTTTTACGGGGCTTATGCTGCTGACCAGGTAAGATGGCAAGAGCAAAAAGAGGAGCGTAATGATAAGAGTGCCCAGGTTGATCAGCAATATTGGCAAAGGTTTTAGCGCAATAGGTGCTGTACTGAGGTAGTAATTCTCTTCCGACAACCGGATCAGCTCAAACTGATCCTGCACCACACACAGGCCAATGCCAATTAGGTTACCCCAGAATAACCCCAGCACAATGATATACGCAGCGTAATACAGGAATATTTTTCGGATACCCCAGTTGGAGGTTCCCAAGGCTTTCAGAGTGCCTATCATATTGGTGCGCTCCAAAATCAGAATCATCAAAGCTGTGACCATATTAATAATCGCAACGATGACCATTAGAGTAAGAATGACCACCTCGTTGATATCCTGCAAATCGAGCCAGTCAAAGATTTCAGGCAGCTTCTCACGGATGCTTTCGGCATACAGGTCAGGCGGCAATTCTTCGAAATATACATATTCGGTCAAAGCATATAGATCGTCGATATCGTCGATAAAGACTTCGAAGCCACTCACCTGATCCTCCGTCCATCCCAGAAGGCGTTGGATCTGCCGGATATCGACCATCGCAAACTTCTGATCATATTCTTCCAGCCCTGTGCGGTATACACCACTGACGTAAAAGCGGCGTTGCAATTGCTCGCCCTTTTCTACAAAGTGGACGATGAAGGTATCTCCCGTATCCACTTGTAGCCGCCTGGATGTCTGGTCAGAAATAAGAATATCGCGCGACATCTTGTCTTCAGGAAAGGATAACCGTTTGCCACGTTTGATATACTGGTCCATAAAAGCCCAGTTAAAGTCCTCACCAACACCTTTCAGGATGATCCCTTCAATTTCCTGGGCCTCTCCCTTACCGGCCTCGATAATCCCTGGCTTTATAGCGAATGCCTGAATGTGCTGAATTCCACCTTTGGTCTCATAAGTCCGTTGCACCTGCCTCCCCATGAAAGGCACTTTCATGCTGTAGGAAACGCCTTTGATCGTATCAAGGTGTGGGTAGAATGGCTGGTCTTTATCTATTGGATAAGCCTCCAGCATGGAACGATTGATATCCGTATCTGTAATATGGATATGTCCCCAAAAGCCAAAAATCTTGGTGCGGATTTCCTGCTTAAAGCCGGATATCAGCGCATTAGAGCAAATCATCACGGTTACGCTCAATGCGATAGCAATGACAGCGATTCGAATAATCAACCGCGAAAAAGAAGCTTGCCCTGTGGCGGCTACCCGCCTTGCTATGAAATAAGGAAAATTCATCTGTGGCCAAAGATAAATGATTCTTTGACAAATCCTGTACGGATGTCTGAACCCTTACCGATACGTCTGCAGGCGTTCTTCGTCTTCAGCAGTAGCGGGCACTAAAGTCACGGCAGTCCCCCCGCCCGGTGCCAGGTTCAATTGTAATATTGTGCTTTGATCCACTAGGAATCTCTCGATGAGAAAAGCCGATGGATTCTCATCCCAATGTGCTCCTTCTCCATCTTGGTAAATGGTGGCCACATAATTAGATCCCGCAGGTAAAAAATCGAGGGAGGCTTCCAGCTCACGGGATTGTTCGTCGGTAATACTACCCAGGAACCACCGGTCACCACCCCGTTCCTGGCGAGCGATAGTAACATAATCGCCTACCTCACCGTTCAGCACCTTGCTCTGCTCCCAGTCCACACCTACTTCACGGATAAACTGGAAGGCCGGATGATCCTCGTAATATTCCGGCAAATCAGCTGCCATTTGTACGGGGCTGTAAATGACCACATAAAGCGCCAGCTGATGCGCCAGCGTTGTATTGACCTGATTGTCTTCTTTGTAGGGCGCCAGTTTTAGGTTAAAAATACCCGGCGTGAAATCAATGGGGCCAGCAAGCATACGGGTGAAAGCAACCGTTGGCAGGTGATCCGGCGGATTCCCGCCTTCCACAGACCAGGCGTTAAATTCCTGTCCGCGCAGGCCTTCCCTGGAGATCGCATTTGGGAAAGTACGCCGGATTCCCGTAGCCTTAATCGGTTCATGAGCATTGACCGCTACCTGATACTCCGCAGCAGTCTCCAACACCTTTCGGTAATGGTTGACCATCCATTGTCCATGGTGGTATTCTCCGCTTGGTATGATCTTACCTACATAGCCTGTTTTTACGGAATGAATGCCGAGGTTTTGCATCAGCGCGTAAGCGGTATCCATTTGCTGCTCATAAGTACGGGGCGCTGCTGAAGTTTCGTGGTGCATAATAATTTCCACCCCTTTGTCCTTCGCATAACGAACCACCGCTTCCAGGTCATAATCTTCGTAAGGCGTGACAAAATCAAATACCCCTTCCCGGTCTTCAAAACCGATCCAGTGCTCCCAGCCCGTATTCCAACCTTCGACCAATACCGCACCGATATTGTTTTCTGCGGCAAAATCGATATAGCGTTTCGCGTTTTCAGTGGTTGCACCATGCTTACCACCAGCCAGGTCCCACGAAGATTTACCGAGGTGCATTTCCCACCAGATACCAACATATTTAGTGGGTTTAAACCACTCCAAATCGCCCAATTGGTTAGGCTCATTGAGATTCAAAATGAGCTTGGACTCAATAAGGCCTGCCGCATCAGGGCTAACCTGCACGGTGCGCCAGGGGGTATGAAAAGGCAGCTTTCGCTTTACTTTATAGGACGTTCGCTCTGATCCGACCAAATTACTCGTCAGCTTATGGGTCTCCTTATCGACCATGAGGGTCATCCCTGAGTAGTTGGTCAGCGCCGACTCATGTATGCTCAAATGTAAGCCTGATGCCGTCCGCATCGTAACCGGTGTATTAACCGCATTGACGGGAATGTACGTCTGCGCCAGATTCAGGTGGTCACGCTTACTGATTGCATCGATCCCTTCAATAGAGGTCTCGTTGTAAAGATGCTCGTAAATATCCCAATCGCCCGGAATCCACCATGCCGTATGATTACCAGTCAGCTGAAATTCGGTGCGCTCTTCTGCAATCTCCAGGACCTCTGCCCCCTCCTGCTCCGGAAACTCATAGCGGAAACCAAAACCGTCATTGTAAATCCGGAACACCAGTCGCATGGTACGATTAGGTGGAGGTACTTCCCGTAACTCTATCCTTAATTCATTGTAATGATTCACTACCTCACGTTGTTCGCCCCACGGCATCTCCCAGGTATCATTTAGTGCCCGGGTTGAATAGTCCGTCACTTCAAAACCGGTGCGCAGGGCAGGAGCATCGACTAGTTCAATCCCCAGTGCCGAAGTGTCCAGTATGGTTTCATCCCGGTATTTAGCCCGGTAGACAGGAACTCGATCACTATTCAACAAAAATTGCAATTGCAAATCGCCATTCGGGGAAGATACTTCCAATTGCTCGTCCATCGCTTTGTCTTTTGAGCAGCCGAACAAGAGGGCTAAGGCTAATACCGTTAATAACCAAGTCTCTTTCATGAGGCCGCTAATATTTTCGTTTTCATATCACTTTCATTAAATCTTCGACCACCTCCGGGACACCCTGGGTTGCGGGCGCATCAATCACTTTAAGACCTGCGATTTGACTGAGTTCGTAGTTAATAGAAGGATTGGGGTCCACATAGTAGATTTTTTGTGCTTTTTGCGCTAATCCAACCAGTCCGGCCGCGGGGTAAACCTTCATAGAACTGCCAATAATGAGGACTATATCTGCATCGTATACCTCTGCAGCAGCATGCTCCAGCATGGGGACCGATTCACCAAACCAGACGATATGCGGCCGTAGCTGATGTCCTTTTTCGCAATGGTCACCCAGATTAAGGTCTTCTTTCCAGTCGTATACCAAATTGCTCTGAACGGTGCTTCTAACTTTAAATAGCTCGCCATGAAGATGCAGTATCTTGCTGCTACCCGCCCGCTCATGAAGATCATCTACGTTCTGAGTAACTACAATTGTATCGTAAATGGTCTCTAAGGCTTTCAGGGCTTCGTGCCCCGTATTTGGAGTTACTTCGTGCAATTGCCTCCGGCGTTGATTGTAAAAGTCAAGCACAAGTTCCCGGTTTTTTTCCCAGCCTTGTGGCGAAGCTACTTCCATTACATCATGCCCTTCCCATAAGCCATTGTCGTCGCGAAAAGTCTTGATGCCGCTTTCGGCGCTCATGCCGGCACCTGTTAATACCACTAGTTTTTCCATATTGTCTGCGCTGTAAGATTTATTTACCTATGAACTAGTCTAAAGATACACTTTCAAAGCAGACTTGAAAAACCGCTACTCTCTCAACTTGAGCAGAGCTGCCTTCACATAGCCATCCCACCCTCCCATAGACACTTTCCACCACCATTTATTGGTTTTCTCCAGAAGCTTGAGCTCCGTGTCCACTTGCATTCGTGAGATTACGTCAGATTGGGCATTTGGCGCTGCCCGCAGGCTTGTCCTTTGGGTAAGCAAATAAGTTAGGTAGGGTGGCGATAATGTAGTATTGGATTCCGCTACTTCTTCTGTTTCTGTTTGAACAAGATCAGGTGTTTGCTGAAGCTCCGCTACTTTGGGCTCTTTTTCCTGATCGGTTACCGTATCCAAAGTTTCAGATTCGAAAGACGGGTTAGCCTCCCCGGCTTGAGTTGGCGGGAGATCGGCTGAGGAGACCTCTTCTTCCTCCGGTATTCCAACAGATGGCAAATCACTGGCAGGCACCTCCACCCTATCTCCTGAAGGACCATCCGTGGTATCATAGGAAGCATCAGCTTGCTGCTTTAGAAAAACAACTTGATTTAAAGACGACTTCCGCTCTGGCCTGAAATCAACGACCAGGCTATCATAACCACTCGATTTGACTACCGCCTGATACGGAGATTTCTCAGCGGTCAGTTGCAGGCTTACCCGTCCACCAGAGGCTTTGTCCGTTCGGATGAGTTTGAAGTATCCGCCTTGTTCTATACGGTAAACATCAACAGTAGCAGCTTCGAGTAGCCCCAGGTCGTCCTTATCTCTTAGCTCGAGCCTAAAGGGAAAGAGGTTGATGGCGTTCGCATTTGTGGGATGATTAGCCGGGTACTCTTCCGGGTCACTTTCTGAGGGTTTCGAAAGCTGCTCCTGCTCTGGTGGCGCTTCAATAGCCAATAGCGGCTCTCGTTCTGGTTCAGACTCCGGTGATGATGACTCAAGCTCCTCCTCAGCAGCCATGGGGTCTGTTTCGGCACCAGACAACTGCTGGTTTTCCTCAATCGGGGCCGGTTCAACAGGCGTCGTTTTATTTTCTGCGACAGCCGACTCGTCGGGCAGGCTGATACCTTCCGGAATATTAACATCCAGCCCGCGGGCAGCGGCTAGCTTCAAGTCGGACTTTTTGCGGCCAAAGGTTAGGTTAAGCCCGGCACGGAAGTTGGCACCATCCAGACGCTCCGGGTTAGCTACTGCGGATAAGTTGTCAGCTATAGCGAAGACCTGCAAAGGGCCCAACTTAAGCGCAGCATTGGCTCCAAAGCTGTTGAAAGTACCGTTTTGTAAAGTGTAAATGCCCCCCAGGCTCAGGATACGCATCAAAGACACTCTTGAGCTTAAAGACAAAGCCGTGAAGGTCCCACCACTAAAAAACTCGTTGTACAACAGTCCACCTACATCCAGAAAGGGTAAAACCTGGTAATTGGCGCCTAAATAAGTCCGGGGTGACAGCGCTTGGGTATAAGCCACATTAGAGGTTGCCTCAAATGTGCCAATGGTATCAATTCCGGGAATGACTTCAAAGTCCTCCCCATCTTCAAGATTAGCAGCATCAACGCCCTCAAAGTTAACGGTACCAGTCAGGTCGACTTGCTGGGTGGCGTTTTCCCACCTAATGCTTCCAAGGTTAAGTAAAGAAGCCGAAAACGTTAAGCGGTCCCCCATCAGGTACTCAGCCCCCAGGTCGACCGACCAGCCATTGTTCCGGTTGGTATAGTTCCGTAATCCGCTGCCACCTTCAGGCTCCATGCCTTGCTCATCTAAAGCATCCCCAAAGTTTTCAAACCCTTCTATCGTCTGATCCAGCAGATTGAACTGTCCGGCACCGTAGTAAAAAGCGCGATAATCCATTTCTGCTGTGGTTTGATAGATATCACTGCTCTGGGTGAGGGTTAGATTGCTCCGGTCCGTAACAAAGCTCGCCCCACCTAACAGGCGGTTGATACGCACGCCTGCTGATAAGCGTGGATTTATCTCGTAACTAACCCCTAATCCAATCTTCTGGTAGGCGATCATATCCGCTGCTGGTCCAATATTCAGGGGCTGGTCCAGGTATTTTTCGGTCCCCTCCCAGATGGTGCGCAGGAGAGCTTCCGGCAGTGTAAATTCAGCATCAACGACACTGCTTGTGGAAAGGCTTACAAAAAAACCACCTATCTGCCCACCCAGTCCGAGTCCGTCAATAATGGTGGAGTTCTTCACCACCAGATCTCTTTCCAGGTCACTGATAATGCCCTCCAGGTTCAGGTAATTGGTATTCTCTGCGCTATTGTATTCGAACAAGCGCTCTTTATTGACCCCAATGGCGTTCAGACTGGTGTGTACTGAAGGTAAAGAGAAAATAAATTCCTGACGTGGGAAGAAGCCGGGATTGAGGTGACTGGAATTCCAGACATCTCGCATTTGGTAAAGCCCGTATTCCTGGGCGGGGAGCAGGGCTGCACTCAACAGCAGAACAACAACAACTAAACGATACATAAGGAGGGGTTTTTGAGGTTAAAATCCAGCCAGGATGCCTAGGCGGACACCGAGAGTGTAGGTATCTAGCATACGTGCAGCTTCTGCTCCGTTATTGGGGCTTTCCAGGGTCGCAATAACCCTGCCTTCGGTCGTATTTCGTAGTATCTGCTGAAGCTGATCGCCACTAAACTCACTTTCTAAAGTTGTCGTCTGACTCGTTGATACGGAACCATCCGGGCGCAGATTACCGGAAACGACCAGGCGGGGGCCAGACTGAAACAGGGAATCGAAGACCACCCCAGCATCGTTCATAAACTGAAGCTGCATACCGACTTCCAAGGGGAATCCATTCTCGGCGATCATTTTGAAACCCAGGCGCTCCAGGTCCTCCAGGTCCGCAAAGTCAATCTCAAAAGTGTCGACAATCCGGAAACCTTTAGCGCGGGCGAAGAGCGGAATCTCTACTTCAACGTCAATGTCTACCTTTACAGAATCGGTCAGGTGATTGGTAAGCAAGTTGTTCTCATTGGGGTTAGCTACAGCGCTAAAGGCGTAGTTCAACTGGTAAGGCACCCCGGATATGGCAGGCACAATATTAGAGTTTTCAGCATTTAGGCTCAGGAGAGTTGGCTTGGCTACGCCTACTTCATCAATTGAAGGGTAAGCAAACAGCAGCCCACTACTCAACAGTGGGTTATCCAAAGCCACGGCCCCGTTCTTATAGGTAAGCAGGTCAAAGGTATCAGACTGCAACTCCAGCGGTATCCCCATCGTATTGTAAAAGGTCAGGTTGATCACTGGCTCCAAAAACTCCAGCTCACCAGCGTCCCAGTTGTCCAGGAAAGCAAACTCCAGAGAGTCACCTGGCAGGCGAACGTCAAATTTTCCGAAGTACCCCTGAATATAGGTGTAATCCATTCCACTGATAGTCGTCAGAAAAGGCGGCAAATCAACGGGGGAATTATCACTGGTTAAATTAGCCGTGTAAAGGGTCTCAATGTCCTCATTCAATTTCAGCTCATAGGCAGTCAGATCTACGGTGCCCGTAGTTTCCGAAGGACCATTCATATCCGCAGGGGGAAGCGTTTCTGCAAAAGTCAGGCTGTCGCCGTCGAGGCGAAGATTTAAAAAAGACAGGCTGAACGCCACTTCTTCAGGAAAGCTATTGAATACCGTATACTGAAACTGGCCTGCCTTTAATCGAATGATTTCGTACCGGTTCGTACCCGGTGCTTGATACTCCACCGTTTGTTCTTTCTGCATTATTGGAATGGGTATCGTAGGCAAGGGATCAATTTCAAACTCAGGAGCTACTTCGATACGGTCCTTATAAACCACCGTTAATCGATTCGCAATATCGGTTTGAATAAGGCTGCCATCATCAAGATCTTCGAGCAGATCGTTTATGCTAAATGAGGTATTGATGAGTGGAACGCCAAAGGCAGGGTTCCAGTTTTCGGGTTCTGCTACTTCAAATCGGTCTGGAAAACAACTGGAAATGACCAACAGGGCTATGCTGGCTAACCAAATGGAGGGTTGATTTTTCATGCGTTTTTTACTTTGCTTGGGTCTGCTAAAGTTAAGGGCCTAATTACAAATGTTTACGCAAAGAACTGTCAAAAGTTACAGTAATACTGGATTGATGCCGGAGTGCATGAATATTAAAGGTGAGCAATGAGAGTACTTAGAACATAAAAGCAATTCAATCGCATCGTTTTATTGTCCCTGTCCGACCATATGGTCCAAACCTTTAACAAGACCTTCCCAAAGCGAGGCTCGATATTCCAGTCCTATGTACAAACGTATTTGCATCCAGATAAAAGGAAAACAAACCGCCGGCACCAGTCATTTGACGGTGGGCAATGTCGGCACAGGCTTCCAGGTCTTGTAACTCAAAGGTGAGTGAGTTGGGGCTTTCCAGATAAAGCAGGGTGGTATAAAGGCAAAGTTGCTCCTCTGAATGACGGGTGGACAAACCGCATTGTAGTATTGGCGGCGGTTCTTCCCCAGATGCATAAAACAGCTTTTATCGGGAATTACAGAAAGATTTCTCCTCTCATATAGGTCACTGCCTTTCCGGAAAGCGCCACCCGCTCCCCCAGCATGGTGCACCGAAGGCTACCACCACGTTCACTTAACTGCCGGGCTGAAAGCTCTTGTTTGGAAAGCCGTTCTGCCCAGTAGGGCGTCATCGTGGTATGAGCGGAGCCCGTCACCGGGTCTTCATCAACACCCACATTGGGATAAAAACATCGGGAGACAAAGTCGGTAGTGCTCCCGGGGGCCGTAGTAATGACACCGCGGCAACGCACCTCCTTCAACAACCGGAAATCAGGAGACAGCTTGGCGACATCAGCTTCTGATTCCAATACCACCAGAAAGTCGTCCCGCCCCATGAGCACCTCAACCGGTTCAACCTGCAGCGCCTCTTTAAGCACCCGTGGCGCAACCACCGTTTCGATATTGTCCGCAGGAAAGTCAAGCATGTACTCTTCCCCTTCCTGCGTAATGGTCAGCAACCCGCTATGCGATCCAAAGGTGACCCCTTTGCCCTTATGCCCTAACTGCGTAAAAAGACAATGGGCAGCCGCTAGTGTCGCGTGCCCGCATAGGTCGACCTCGATAGCCGGTGTAAACCAACGCAATTCATAGTCTCCCTCCCCACCCGGCACAAAAAAGGCAGTTTCCGACAAATTGTTCTCAGCAGCAATGGCTTGAAGGGTGGCATCAGGCAGCCATTCCTCCAGCGGACAAACTGCTGCCGGGTTCCCTTTAAACCGTTCACTGGTGAAAGCGTCAATCTGATAGATGGGGATTGTCCTTGGGTTCGGCATGGGTACAGATTGAGGTCGTTAAGGTTGAGCGTTTAGCCAGTGGCTTCGAGCATAAATTTATTCTTCTTGCCGTTTTCTACCATCAGATACTTGCCATGCAGCAGCGCTTCGTGGTTAATCAATGCATCCTGACTGCTGACCTTTTCCTTATTCACGCTAATCGCATTGCCTTTGATAGCACGGCGGGCATCACCTTTTGAAGCAACCACCTGCGTATGCTCTGCCAGCAGATCAACGATATTGGCACCATTGGTCAGTACCGCCCTGGGGAAAGTGAAGCTTGGAATCTCGGCAGCAACTGTTTTCAACTCGCTCTGGCTGAGGTTCATCAATTGTTCTTTGCTCGCCTTGCGGTTGAAGAGCAGCTCCGTTACCTTTAGCACCGACTGGTAAACCTCTTCGGAGTGGATACGGATGGTCAGCTCTTCCGCCAGCAGGCGCTTGAGCTCCTGTGGATTATCAGCATACGTTGATTCCCGGGCTTCAATTTCTTCCTGCGTATGCAGGGTGAAATAGCGGGTGAATTTCGGAATATCTGCATCTGCAGCATTAATCCAGAACTGGTAGAACTGGTAGGGAGTGGTCAGTTCAGGGTCCAGCCAAATATTACCTTCCGTCGATTTACCAAACTTACTCCCATCGGCTTTGGTGAGCAAAGGAGTGGTTACAGCGTAGGCCTTTTCGTTGAGGTTGCGACGAATAAACTCCGTACCGCTTGTGATATTGCCCCACTGATCAGAGCCGCCCATCTGCAACATGCAGTTGTGCTTTTTAAACAACAACTGAAAGTCATACGCCTGCAGCAGTTGGTAGCTAAATTCAGTAAAGGAAATGCCCGTCTCCAGACGTTTTTTCACAGACTCCTTTGAGGTCATATAATTGACCGTCAGCGTTTTACCCACATCCCGAAGAAAATCCAGGATATTCATTTCTTTGTAGAAGTCCAGGTTGTTGACCATCACGGCTTTGTTATCTCCATCCGTGAAATTGATAAATTGCTCCATTTGTCTGACCTGGTGCAGCAGATTATCATCCAACTCATTGTAAGACTTTAGCTCGCGCTCTTTGTCTTTACCTGAAGGGTCCCCGATACGGCCAGTTGCGCCGCCCATTAGTATAACCGGTTGGTGTCCGGAGCGCTGGAATAAGGTCAACAACATGAGTTGTACGTAATTGCCAATCGTCAGAGAAGGCGCAGTTGGATCAAAACCAATATAGCCGGCCACTTTTCCGGCTTTCAGTACCTCTTCGATGCCAGGGGTCGCATCGTGTAACATACCCCTCCATTCCAATTCTTTGAGAAAGTCCATTTGAGCAGAATTCATTTAGCGGCAAAGTTAATTTTTTCTATCAAACTACCGATCTCCAATGGAAGTTCCTGACCAATCAAAAAATAACGCTTCCCAGTCCGCCATCTACTTCAAGGGCCTGCCCCACCATGAAGTTGGAATCCGGGCTCCAGAGAAAGAGAGTGGTTTGAGCAACCTCTTCGGGCTGCCCAATACGCCCTATGGGATGATTGCGACCCCACTCCTGCAGCACTTCGTCTACCGGGCCATGCTCACTGGCTCCGTAACGCAGCATGGGCGTATCAATAGATCCCGGGCAGATGCAATTGATATAGATGCCCTCAGCAGCATGATCGATCCCCATGGAACGGGTCATAGCAATCACCGCACCTTTAGATGTCGAATAGGCCAGCACGTTTTTTTGGCAGCGCTTGCCCTGAATGGAGCTGATCTGCACAATACCCCCTCCTCCATTTTCCCGTATGAGTGGTAGAATGGCTTTGGTAGAAAGGAAAAGCCCCTTTAAATTGACATCAAGGGTTCGGTCCCAGTCGGCCTCAGAAGTCGTATCAACGGTGCCGTATGTTTGTAAGCCTGCCGAATTCGCCAGATAGCAAACCGGTGCATAGGCTGCAGCCTGAGCACAAAGGGTTTCCAGAGACCGGCTATCGGTCACATCAGTCGGGACGAAGATAGCCTGCCCGCCAGCCGACTCAATGAGCTGTACTGTTTCCTCGCCCATTTCTCCATTCAGGTCTGCAATGATCACTTTAGCGCCGGCTTTGCCTGCTTCGAGGGCAATACCCCGACCTATACCCGAAGCACCTCCGGTGACAATCGCCCCTTTTCCTGAAATCCAGTCTGTCTTCATTACTTTTTATTTATAGGTTAAAGTACTAAGAAAATGTAATGCCTGGTAACAAAAGGATGACATGTCACATCCGTAATCTACCTTCTTGAAAATTAAGTCTTGAGCAAATTAATCTTACCTATACTACTACTTTTGAGCGGGTCGGCCTTGGCACAGCCCACTGTGGCTCGCCCCAATATCATCTTCATCATGACCGATGACCTGGGCTATGGAGACCTCGGCAGTTATGGCCAGGAAGTCATCCCTACTCCCTTTCTTGATCAGATGACCAGGGAAGGTATGCAATTCACCCAAGCCTATGCCGGGTCGCCGGTTTGTGCCCCTTCCCGCTCTGTGCTCATGACCGGGCAGCACAGCGGCCATACCCTCATCCGGGGCAATTTCTCCGCTGTAGAGGTCCCGGAATTACCCAAGCCAAGGCGTATCCCACTCCGCCCGGAGGACACGACCGTAGCGGAAGTGTTGAAACAGGCAGGCTACGTGACTGGCATGTTTGGAAAGTGGGGCCTGGGAGAAGCCTTAACCACCGGCGAGCCCAACCGACAAGGCTTTGATGAGTGGATGGGCTTCCTCAACCAGCGCCGGGCGCACAGCCACTATCCGTCGTTTTTATGGGCCAACAGAGATACGCTCCATCTACCAGGCAATGCAGAAGAGCAACGACAGCAACATACACACCCACTCTTCACCGACTACGCACTAGACTTCATTGACCGGCACCACGATTCGACTTTCTTTCTCTACCTGCCCTACTGCCTGCCCCATAGCGAAATAGCAGCTACACAACCATTCGCTGATCTATACCAGCATGAAAACTGGACGGACAAAGAAAAGCACTTTGCGGGAATGGTCAGTATGATTGACACGGATATCGGTCGAATACTCAACCTACTGAAAGCTCATGGCATCGCCGAAAACACCCTGGTGTTCTTCTGTTCAGATAATGGTGCAGCTAACCGGTACGAAGGGCAGTTTGACAGTTCAGGGCCCTTACGGGGGCGCAAGCGCGACATGTACGAAGGCGGCATCCGTACTCCAATGATTGCATGGATGCCAGGCAGCGTGCCGTCAGGAGGTGTCAGTGATTACCCCTGGTACTTTCCGGATGTGCTACCAACGCTAGCCGCTGTCGCGGAAACGGAAGCCCCGGAAAATATTGATGGCAAGAGTATAGCACCTATACTGTTTGGCGAAGAGCTACCGGTCACTGATCGCTTCATGTACTGGGAATTTCATGAAAAAGGGTTCGATCAAGCGGTGCGCTGGAAGAATTGGAAGGCGGTACGGCACGGGCTGGACGAGCGCCTTGAGCTATATAACCTGTTAGAAGACCCTGCAGAAGCTAAAGACGTGAGCCGTAAACATAAAGACGTAGTGAAAACCATTGAGGCGTATCTTGATGAAGCCCGTTCCCCTTCCATTTATTGGCCGCCGGGTAAGGCTGCGCCCAGAGATTAAATACACTGTAATCTAAGTTCTTTACTGTTTTGGGATGGGCATTTTGGTGAAAGGTAAGGCATCCTCCAGGCTTTGGGGTAAAGGGGCCCTAAAGCCTGGACAAGATAGCCGTAGCTACCTGACCGATCGATCAACGCAGCATTTCGCCAAAAGGCACTGCCAAAATGGGAAGTTACTTAGATTACAGTGTATTAAACGGAGCTTCAGAATATTATTCCTTTGATTCCAAAATAAGAAGACTATGAAATATACCTGGCTCGCCCTTTGCTGGTCGCTACTATCGTCGATATCAATCCAGGCTCAGGAAAGCACTTTTAATGCCGGCTGGCAATTTCTGAAACAAGAGTCAGCAGCTGTTGAGGATTTACCAGGTGCAGAAGCCTGGACTACGGTGAATCTCCCCCACACCTGGAATAACCTTGACGCCTTTGATGATACCGACGGCTACGAACGTACTGTTGGCTGGTACCAAAAAGAGCTCTTTTTGCCCAAAACGGAGCAGAATCAGATTATCCTAAAGTTTGAGGGCGCTTACCAATGGACACAGGTTTATGTGAACGGAAAGCTGGCCGGGGAGCACAAGGGCGGGTACACCGCTTTTGCCGTCGACCTCTCGCCGCTGGTCAGCCTTGATGCCGAAAATACGATCACGCTGCGTGTCGATAGTCGTCACAACCCGGCTATTCCGCCGATGTCCGGCGACTTTACTTTCTACGGTGGCGTTTATCGGGATGTATACCTTATCCGTAAAGGGGAACAACACTTTGACCGCCTTGATGGCAGCACTAAGGGCGTTTACCTAAGCAGTCCAAAAACATCCGAACGCTCGGCTACTTTGAAAATAAAAGCTAAAGCCAAAAACACCAGTGCTCAAAACGCCAAGCTCACTGTGCGTACTATACTTTTTCAGCCCGATGGACAGCAAATTGGGAAAACAGAAGCACCGCTCAGTCTGAGTGGTGATAGCCAGGGCATTGCTGTAATGGACTTGACCATCGCCCAACCCGACCTGTGGTCGCCCGCACAACCCAACCTCTACCGGGTGGAAGTGGTGCTCCTCAACGAAAAAGGCCAAGCTATAGACCAGTATACCAGCAATTACGGCTTCCGCTGGTTTGAGATGGACAAAAACCGGGCGTTCCTCCTCAATGGGAAGCCCCTCAACCTTATCGGCGTCAACCGGCATCAGGACTATCCCGGGCTGGCCAATGCCATGCCCGATGCCCTACACCGCCGGGATATGGAAATCCTCAAAGCTATGGGTGGCAACTTTATCCGCATTGCCCATTACCCGCAGGACCCGGCGTTGCTCGAAGCCTGTGATGAATTGGGCATACTGGTCTGGGAGGAGATCCCAATTGTCAATACCATCATGGTAACTGAAGCGTTCGAAGAAACCAGCACCCGCAACCTACAGGAAATGATCCGCCAGCACCACAACCATCCGAGCGTAATCATGTGGGGCTTTATGAACGAAGTGCTTCTCCGTTTAAAAAACGGGCTAAAGGACAATCCGGACCTTACAGAGGCCGACTACCTCAAAGCTGTGGGCCAGCTCACCCGGCACCTGCACAAAACCGCAAAAAAGGAAGACCCGGCCCGTTGGACGACCATCGCCCATCATGGCAATTATGACATTTATGAGCAAGCCGGTATTAACGACATCACGGACATCGTAGGCTGGAACCTCTATTATGGCTGGTATTCTGCCGATATGCCAAGAGCAGGTGAATTTCTGGACCAGTTCCATAAGGACCACCCGGACCAGGGCATTATAGTGGCAGAATACGGCGGTGGTAGTGACCCACGCCTACACGCCACAAACCCTAAACGATTTGACTTCACAGTGGAATGGCAGACAATGATCCACGCCAGCTACTACCAGCAAATACTCGACCGGCCACATGTCATGGGTGGTGCGATCTGGAATTTTGCTGATTTCGGTTCAGAAGGACGAAAAGACCCGGTACCGCACATCAATAGTAAGGGCATTCTGCACCACGACCGCACGCCCAAGGATAGCTATTTGTACTATCAGGCAGCACTGGCACAACAACCCTATTTACAAATCGGCAGTCAGGACTGGCGCTACCGGGCTGATTTCACCGATGAGACCGGCACTTTCACTCAGCCGGTATGGATTTTTTCCAATCAGCCTACCGTAGAGGTGACCGCCAATGGTACGCTACTGGGCACTTTTGAGACGGCCAATTACCATCTGGTAGTGGATGTTCCCTTTCGGGCTGGCTCCAATCGTATTGAAGTAAGTGCCGGCAAAGGCCTTTCTCAGGAAACCGAATTCTACGCAGATGCCCTTCCACCCAACCTAAGTGCCCTTTCGAGCAAAGACATTGACCTGCGGATGAACCTGGGCACCCATTTCCACTACACCGACCTGCTGACTAAGGAGGCCTGGCTGCCCGAACGCGCCTATCAGCCGGGGTCCTTCGGCTACGTGGATGGTACCGCTCTAATGAGCTGGAAAGGCTTCCGGGTGGGCAGTGATAAGGAGATATTTGGATCCGACAATGAGCCCATTTACCAGACACATCGGGACAGTCTCAATACGTTCCGCGCTGATGTACCGGACGGCTGGTACGAAGTTACCCTGCACTTTGCCGAAGTATATAGCAAAGCGGTCCGCGAAAAGCTGGCTTACAACCTCGGTGCAGAGGGAGAGGAAGTGGAAATTGATGCCGACCGCCTGTTCCACATCAATGCGAATGGAGAACGGGTGCGGTCGGGCGTACAACTGGAAGATTTCCAGGCCACTGCCATACGGTTTCAGGTGAAAGCAACAGATCAGAAAGGCCTGAACATAGAGCTGGACCCTGAAAAAGGAACCCCCTTCCTTAGCGGCATCGCCATTCGAGGGCTTTAAAACTAATTATGACAATAGAGTTTATTAACGTCCAAAACCTGGAGTGCAATGAAAAGCAGGATGCAACAGATTAGCTTTTGGCTTCTTCTGTTTTTGGTCTTTAGCACAGGCTTACTTGGCGCTCAGGAGCCACCCGAATGGGACGACCCGAGGGGCGACACCTGGCCTGAATCGGTAGAACGTGTCCGTATTCGCAGTACAGCAGACGAGAGCTTCCAGAAGGCTTACTATTACCAAAGCCCTTTGCCAGGCCCTCAGCCGCTGGTCGTCAGCCTTCACACCTGGAGCGGGGACTACAACCAAAAAGACCGGTTGGTACAGGACATTACAGAACGGGGCTGGCACTACATCCACCCCGATTTCCGGGGCCCAAATACCCGCCCCGAAGCCTGTGGCAGTCCATTGGTGTTATCGGATTTGGATGATGCCATTCAGTTTGCCATTGATCAGGGCGGGGTGGACACCACTGCCATTCACGTTATCGGAAGCAGCGGTGGAGGATATGCGACCCTGCTCCTGTACCGCAATAGCCGGCATCCCATCCGCACCTTTTCTGCCTGGGTGCCTATCAGCAATTTGGAAGACTGGTACTGGTCTTCCAAAAGCCGGGGACTTAAATACGCTGACCACCTGGAAGCCGTTACCCAGAGCGATTCCATTGCGTTCAATGCCGAAGAGGCCCGCCGCCGCTCCCCTATTTACAAGAAAACAGAGCGCCCTGACCGGAGCAACAGTCAATTGTTTCTGTACGCAGGTATTCATGATGGTTATACTGGTTCCGTTCCGATTACGCAATCCGTTCACTTTTACAATAAACTGGTGGAAGAAATGGGCGGCACGACAGAGGATCAGGTCCCCATGGAACAGTTGGTCTACCTGCTGGCACAGCGGACCTCCATACCACATTATACCACTGATGAGGAGCCTATCGGTGGGCGGCATGTTCACCTGCGCAAGCGGTACCGGTCTGTTCAGCTTACCATTTTCGAGGGCAGGCATGAGATGGTCATAGCCGCAGCATTAAGCCCTATGATTAATAAACATTAGCATAGCCCGGGAGCCTGGCAGCCTGTGTAAGCCATTAATTTAAAGGACAAAACCTAATAACCAATGAAAAGATCAATGCTGCTATTGATGGCTTTCGGTTGCCTGACCGTAATTCAAGCCCAGCCTATAGATATTAATCCGGAAAACCCCTGGTACTGGACTTACCGGGGCGAGCCGGTAATGCTCATAGGCGGATCTAACGAAGATAACCTCTTCCAAAGCCCTGACTACCTCGAACAGTTTGACTTGCTGCAATCGCTGGGCGGTAACTATGTGCGCTGTACCATGTCCTCGCGGGACGAGGGTAACATTTGGTCTTTTGCTAAGGAAGAGGACGGTAAGTATAACCTCCGCAAGTACAACCAAAAATACTGGAAGCGCTTTGCCGACTTCTTGTCCGCTGCCGACGAACGGGGTATTATTGTGCAGATCGAGGTTTGGGCCACCTTCGACTTTTACCGCGAGCCATGGCTGTCCAACCCATTCAATCCCAACAACAACAGCACGCTGAATAAAAGGCGTACCCGCTTGCCAGATACCGTAGCCACCCATCCCATCTTCCGGGAAAACCCCTTTTTCTGGTCTGTTCCGGAGATGGGCAACAACACCCAACTACTGGAATATCAGCAACGCTTCGTCGATAAATTGCTAAGTATCAGCCTGGCACATGATAACGTATTGTACTGTATCGACAATGAAACGTCAGTGACCGCTACCTGGGCGCTTTTCTGGGCCCGCTATATCAAAGCGAAAGCTAAGCTGGCCGGAAGGACGGTACACGTAACCGAAATGTGGGACCCGCATAATCTCGACCACCCCGACCACCTCACCAACTTATTCCATGATGATATTTTCACCTTTTTGGACATCTCCCAAAACAACCACAAGAAGGGGCAGGAACACTACGATAACGGCCGGGCTTACCGCCAAAAGGTAATGGCACTCTCCCACCCCAAACCTCTCAATACCGTCAAAACTTACGGTAAGAACAACCACGGCAGCGCCATTGACGGGGTGCGTCGATTTTGGCGGAGTGCCTTTCTGGGCACCGCCTCCGTTCGTTTCCATCGGCCTAATTCCGGGCACGGGCTGGGACCTGTGGCTCAGGCCAATATCAAAAGCCTGCGGATGCTATGCGATGAACTCCCCTTTTGGGAAGCCGTTGCCCATGCTGGTATTTTAGAAAACAACGACCCCAATGAAGCTTATGCAATTGGCATAGACAGACAAGCTTATGCAGTTTACTTTCCGGATGCAGGTGCCGTAAACCTAAACTTGCCAACATCGGCTTCGGTTACCCTGCAGTGGCTCCATATTGACCGGTCAGAATGGGGCCCGGTAGTAACGCTCAACCCAGATCTGCCGATTATGGTGATGAATGAGTTCAAAGGAGAAAGTCGCGTGGCGCTGATTCGCCTGGACTAGTAGTAAAAAAGTTGGGTAAGAATTGAGGATTCAGTATCATGGAGAGTTGAGGTACAATTGAGCACATACCCAATGACTTCCAGACTAGAACAGCGAGCTGTTCATCCCTACGGTAGCCCTGGACTCAACCTCGACTTGGCCTAAGGGAAATACCTCATTTGAGACTTGTCTGAGTATTCTGTAAATTAAGGCTGGAGAACAAGTCTAAGTCCGGCATTGGTAAAACGCACATCCACCGGATGGCGGTGGCGATTAGCTGGGCGCAGCGCTGACGGTTCATTAAACCAACTGCCGCCACGATAGATCTTTATTTCACCCGTTGCAGGACCGGTGGGGTCAGTTATTGGTGACACCGAATAGGGTCCGTACCAGTCGCTACACCATTCCCAAACGTTTCCCATCATATCGTAGAGTTGAAAGTCACCGGAATCTTTGCGGCCAACAGGGTGGCTACGCCCCTCTGATTGCGAATGAAACCAGGCGTACTGCCGCAGCTTCCAGGGCACGATTTTCTGGTCGTCACCGCGAAAAGTATATCCCCCCAGTTTACTGGCCCGCTCCCATTCGGCTTCGGTAGGCAGGCGGAAAGTCCCTTCGCCCATGGCGTTGAGCCGCTCGATAAACAGCTGGGCATCATTCCAGGAAACCATCTCCACCGGTCGGTCAGGATGGCGGAACGTAGAAGGATTATAACCCATCACGGCCTCCCACTGTGCCTGCGTCACTTCAAACTGACCAATATAGTAGTCTTTTGTAAGGGTGACTTTGTGCAATGGAAATTCATCTTTTTGGGCGTGTGGGTCGGTTGCTTCGCTGCCCATCTCAAAGGTGCCCGCCGGAATTCGGACGAAGTTCATGGACAAGTCTTCGTCCAGCACAACCGTGCGGACCTCCTGTGCTTCCAATACACTGCCCAGAAGCAGGCTGGTAAAAATTAATATTAATCTATTCATTCGGTTCATAAACTAAGCGTACACCAATAGCCGGATAGCCCTGCGTCGTACCATGTTTATGGCGGTTCGCGCAGCGTACGGCATCTTCAAAATCAAACCAACTGCCACCACGGAACACCCGTAGGCTATCCACTGGCGGACGGCTTTGGTCATAGGGCTGGTATTTATCGGAGGTCCACTCCCAGACATTTCCTGACATATCGTAAAGCCCCCAGGGGTTTGGCGGCTTCTCTCCCACCAGATGTATTTCCGCCATGGAACGAGAATTAGCCCAAGCGTTGCGGTGCACCGTCCAGTTTTTGGCATCTCCCCAGTAAAAACGGGTATTGGTACCAGACCGGCAGGCGTATTCCCACTCGGCCTCTGTAGGCAGTCGGAAACGCCCAGTCCCCAATCGGTTAAGCTGCTCAATAAACAGTTGCACCTCCGACCAGGAGACCGATTCCACCGGGTACTGCAGATGTGTAGCCCGATGCTTGAAAACGGCAGGATTATAATGCATAACCGACAGCCACTGCTGCTGGGTGACCTCGTAAGTGCCGAGGTAGAACCCCTCTGCTACTTCTACCCTTTTTTGCGGGCCCTCATCCCGATCGCGCCCTGGTTCTGTCTCCGGGCTCCCCATCGTAAATTGCCCGGCAGTGATATACTGAAAGTGCACCGGTATGCTATCAGGCAAATAGATCGTTTTTGAAAGCGATTGACCAACTGACAGAAAGGGCAGGCCGCAAATACCAGCGATTAAATAAAATATGGAAAGCAAGACTCTATGCATATCGCTTTGATTACAAAAGGGATTGTTTCTCATCTTCAAACTAAAGACCGAAACACTAAAAAGTTGTAACCAACGATGAAATCAATTCGAATTCCGGTGCTGCTGGCTTTATTATTTCTGCCACTCATCCCCTATTTGCAAAACCTTCCTGAGGTCGCCTTTTCCGCCAACCTCCAACAGGAAAGTAAAGCCTTTGAAAAGTATTGGCGGAGCACTGGTTTTTCGCCTTCTGACCTTCTCGACTATCCGGATATGCAGATGACGCTCGACTACCTGCGCGCGTCGGAAGCTATCGAGTTCCTGAGGCCCCACTACTTACTTGATAACGTAATCGCGACCGACTTCGGGACGCCCCGCCCAACCTATGACTGGAGTGGGCTGGACCGTAAACTTGATGCTATGGTCAACAGAGACTTCCGGTTGATCTTCGAGCTCATGGGCAACCCTACCAACCGGGAATTGAATTTTGGTGATCCAAAGGATTTGTATGCCTGGAAGAACTTCGTGCGCGACCTCGCCAACCACCTGATTGACCGCTATGGTAAAGAAACAGTAGAAAGCTGGTGGTTTGAAACCTCCAATGAACCTGACATCTGGCACTTTTGGAATCAGGGTTACGTAAAATTCCTGCACTATTACGATGCCTGCAGCGAGGGGCTTCGGGAGGCCGATCCGGATCTCAAATTCGGAGGCCCAGGCAATGCCAAAGGTAATAACGCCTGGTTCAAGCTGCTGCTGGAGCACTGCGCTTACGGTAAAAACTACTTTACGGGCGAGCAGGGTGTGCGGCTGGACTTTGTATCTACCCACCGGAAAAATACGCCTCACGAGATGATAGAAGATGAGCTAAAGAACTGGCGGTACTTCGAAAATGACTACCCTCAATTCCGGGAGCGTATTCCGGTTTTCAATGACGAAGCTGACCCGCTTGCGGGCTGGGGCATCCCTTTCTACTGGCGGACCGGCCCCTGGTACGGTGCCTTTATCGCTCAATCTGTGGAACTCCACAACCGGTTGATCATCGACTCTCTGGATATCGATTACCGAATACTGAGTAATGACCATGGCTTTCTGGGCAGCTGGGGTAAGCGTACGCAACTGGCCCGCTTCCTGCCCGGCGATAATGACCAGGAAACGCGGGGCAGCGCCCGTCAGGGGGGTAGACGGGTGGTCAGTCAGGACAAAGATGACCGGACACCAGTAGAGCAGTTTTTTCTCATCAAACAACCTTCACTCACCGTGATGACGCTCATGCAATTGCTGGGGGAAGCCCGCTTTGATGTAGAGGGGATTGACGATGAAAAACACCCTAACCTCGGCATTATGGTTACCCGGCGGGCGGATGGCACCGTTATCGTCCTGCTGTTTAATAAGCCCGAGCTGGATCTCAAAGCGCTGAACTGGAAGCCAACGATGGCGCCTACACCGGAGCATCAGGAAGCGCTGAGCAGTCAGGGGGCACAATTGACCCTGCAGCTTGACGGGCTTACCAGAAAAGACTATCGGATGGTTCACTACCGTGTAGACGATAAGCATACCAACCCGTACCGCACCTGGACGGAAATGGGCAGTCCGGAGGATCCCACCACCGAACAATATCTGGATATGGCAGCAACGATGGAACCGGCAGTCATTGAAAATGAGAAAGCCAGGATTCGGAACGGCAAATTTTCCAAATCTATCGATTTCCCCAGCAGCGGCATCAGTGTGCTCGTCCTGGCTCCCAAGGGAAGTCCCCTGCAAGCGCCGGAGCAATTGGGATATACGATTTACCAGGGCAACAACGGCGAGAACATGGTCATGCTGCTTTGGGAAGATCAACAACCTCACCGGAACTTACTGACTTACGAGGTTTTTGCACAGGCTCCAGGTGAAAGCGACTTCAAAAAAGTAAACCCCGCCAACCTGCTCGGAAAAGGCTACGCACACCCTACCGATCAGGCAGCGGGCTGGCAATTTAAAGTTCGGGGCGTTGACTATCAGGAGCAAGCCGGTCCTTTTTCCAAAACCATAACTTTACAAAAATAAAATCCCATGGCCTCTAAAATGCAGTTGGCAGACCTCTCATTTGTGGATGCAAACCATCCTAATGCACAGCGGGTTGCCGTTTTGCAGGAGCCCGGGCAGATTGAGATGGCTTACGCCGAAATCCCTGAGCCCGGCCCTGACGAAATCCGGATCCGCATGCTCTATGTAGGCATTTGTGGCTCTGATATTGAAACCTACCGCGGCATCCGGCGACCGGAATTTGTATCCTTTCCAGGGCGGTTAGGGCACGAAGTTTCCGGTGTCATCGATAAGGTTGGCGAGCAAGTGCACACGCTTAAGCCCGGACAGCGGGTTTCCTGCCGCTATGTATGGGGCGCATTTGCAGCGTATATCGTTTGCACGCCCTTCAACGTCAAAGTTGTCCCCGATGACTTCCCGGACGAAGAAATCAGCTCGCTGGAAGTACTGCCGGGTATTCTGCACGCTGCGGAGCTGTCTAATATTCAGGCCAACACCAATGTCCTCATCACCGGGCAGGGGGTCAGCGGGCTGGTTATGACGCAGGTCATTAGCCTGTTCAGCCCCAAAAACCTGGTCGTCACCGACCTCAATCCGGCCAAGCTTGAACTTGCAAAAAAATACGGCGCCACCCACACCTACCAGATCCCATCTGAAGATACGCCCACTATGGATATCGTCGGGCAGGACTTTCCGGATGGTTTCGATGTAGTAATCCCCTGCCTGCTGGAAGGAGCGGGCATGGTGGACGCCCTTAACGCTTGTGCCTTCGGCGGGCGCATCGTAATGTACGGTTGTATTGGCCCCTGCGAAATCCCTTTTGACTTTTTCAAGATGCATAAAAAGCGGGTGGATATTTTCTCTACCGAACCCAAACGGGATATTGATATGCGCCGGTTTTGGGAAGAAGGGTTGCAGCTGGTCCGGGATGGGCTGGTGAATACGGTGGAGATGGTCACGCACCGGTTCCCGCTGGAGGAAGTCAGTCAAGCCTTCAACCTGAGGGACGACAAAAGCGATCAGGAAAGCATCCATGTATTGATTGATTGCAGATAAGCAGGTGGCGAATACGGGGCTCAGATGTTGACGCTCAAACAGAGAAGAGAATGCATAGACGAACCTATAACAGCAAGACCGCCACAGGTGGGAGCATGGCACACCTGCCTGTACCGTGGCCATCAGCGGGTGTAAAGAACAAAATCAGAAATACCATCCAGGCATTTATTCAAAGGGCATTTCCTGATCGCAGCCATCCGCCGTCAGGTAATCTAATGTATTACTTCAAGCTAACACTATCAGGGTTATCTATGGTGCTACTGTCCGCATGCAGCCAATCCGCCGCTCCACCCCCTGATCCGCCGCCCAATATCCTTTACATCTTAGCAGATGATATGGGCTATTCCGATATTGCCCCCTTTGGTGGGGAAATTGAAACGCCCCATCTGGATCAGCTGGCAAGGGACGGTATACGCTTCAGCCAGTTTTACAATGCCTCCCGTTGCTGTCCCACGAGAGCCGCCCTGCTGACCGGACAGTACCCGCATCAGGCAGGTATGGGCTGTATGGTAGACTGGCCACCCAATGCAGAGGCAGGGCCTTATCAGGGCTATTTATCTCAAGGTCAAGTGACGATTGCCTCCGCGCTTAAGCCCACCGGATACCAAAACTATATGGTAGGCAAATGGCACCTCGGTGAAGCACCGGAGCACTGGCCGCTGCAATACGGTTTTGACCGGTACTTTGGGTTAATCAGCGGAGCATCAAGCTACTTCGAACTGATCAAAAATCAGAAACGGGAACGGAAGATGGCTAGTGGCAACGAACGATGGGAACCCCCGGCCGATAAGTTTTATATGACGACGGCGTTTTCAGATACCGCGGTAAGCTATATTCAGCAGCACAACCCGGAAGCGCCCTTTTTCCTGTACCTGGCGTACACTGCCCCGCATTGGCCGATACACGCCCTGGAAGAAGATATCAGCTTATTCGAAGAGCGCTATCTGACCGGCTGGGATAAACTGGCCCGGGACCGGTTCACTCGCATGCAATCACTGGGGCTCATTGAGCAAGACCTTGCCCTCCCCCCAAAACCGGGCAGCATACCGGACTGGGATACCCTTTCAAAGTCCGAACAGCGGGAATGGGCAAGAAGAATGGCGGTGTATGCAGCTATGATCTATCGCATGGATGTGGGTATTGGCCAGGTGATACAAGCGCTGAAGGACAAAGGCCTTTATGAACGCACCGCCATCGTTTTTGTCTCCGACAATGGGGCGACCGATGCCGACATCTCGCGCCGTGGATTGAATGACCCTGATGTACCGATTGGGCGCAGGGGCTCCTATACTTCTTACCTGGAGCCCTGGGCATGGGTCAGCAATATTCCATATCAGAAATATAAGAAATCCTCCTACTGGGGCGGAATGCGCACACCCTGCATTATTTCCTACCCGAAATTCACAAAGGGCTTGAATGCCATTTCCAGGCAGGAAGGGCATGTGATCGACCTGCTGCCTACTGCACTGGGTCTAGCCGGTGCTCCCGTTCCGGAGCAGTATCAGGCCGAGGGCATTGACCTGAGCCCGGTTTGGGAATCGCAGGCGGACACCCTGCTCTCCCCCGGACGCCCCCTATTTCTGGAGCACATGGGCAATAAAGCAGTCATCGCCGGCGAGTGGAAACTCCTCAAAACCACCTGGACGGAGAGCTGGGCACTGTTCGATTTGAGCAATGACCCTTTGGAAACGGTAGATTTATCATCAGAAAAGCCCAAAAAGGCGGCAGAGCTAATGTCTCTTTATTCCGAATGGGAAGAACGAACCCAATCCCACACCCTTACCGAAAAACACCTTGAATAATGAGTACAAAAAAATCGGTTCCAATTCTTCTATTCCTGCTATCAGCTACTTTGGCCTACAGCGTCCCTCCCAACTTCTCAACGCAAGCCCACGAATACAATATTGAGGCGTTTGGCGCAGTTGCCGACTCCGTCACCCTTAACACCGAAGCCATTCAGGCGGCCATTGACACAGCCACAGTGGAAGGCGGGGGTAAAGTCATTGTCCCGCCTGGTCAATTCCTGACCGGGTCTTTATTCCTAAAAGACAATGTAGAACTGCACCTGATGGCAGGCGCAATCCTGCTCGGAAGCGTCCATAAAAAGGACTACCAATGGATTGAAGACAAGAATGCCTACGGCTCCAAAGGGGGGCCTCCGGCGGCGGTCTCAGGCATCATTATGGGCAATAATGCCAATAATATTGCGATCACTGGCAACGGGACTATACACGGCCAGGGCGGCAGAGGCGATGATTTTCGATCCTATCCGCTTACCGATGACGGAAGCAAGTGGCACAAACCACCCCGCCCCAAGACGATCATGCTGTATTACTGCACCAATGTTCGGATTGAAGACATCACTTCCTACGCCCCACAGGAGTGGGCGCAGCATTATCTGGGCTGCGATTTCATGAGTATACGTGGCGTGAAAATCCATGCCCACGACAATGCTAACGGAGACGGTATCGACCTGGATGGCTGCCAGGATGTGGTGATGAGCGACTGCATTCTGGACACGGACGACAACGCCTTAATTTTGAAAGGCAGGGGCGCAAGAGATTGCATTAACATCACTGTACAGAACTGCATTTTTGCCAGTAAGATTACAGCTATAAAAACCGGCACGGAATCGTCTGGCGGCTTCAAAAACATCGTCATCAATAATTGTGTGATCCGATCTTCCTACGAACCGGAGCACTTTGATCAATTCAGGCAGCAGATGAACGGCTCGGGTATCGCATTGGAAATTACCGACGGAGGCACTATGGACGGCGTCATTTTATCCAATATTGTCATGGAGGAATGCTATGCTCCTTTCTTCATCAAACTGGGCGATCGTGGCAGACTGTATAAGGACGGCGAAAACACACCCCCACCCGGCAAGATGAAAAATATCAAAATTCAAAACATCATCTGCAAGAAAACCAGCAACCGCTACACCAGCACGATTACCGGCTTTCCCGGCCATTATATCGAAAACCTTACGATGCAGAATATACACATTGAGCACGAAGGGGGCATAAAAGCAGATGAGGTGATGGCAGTCCTGCCTGAAAACTCCAACCACCACCCCTGGCCGGGTATGTTTAAAAGAGATGCTAACTATCCTGCTTACGCCCTTTACTTCCGGCACGTGAAAAATCTAACCCTGGATAATATAACCACCACCTTGAATCAATGGGATGAACGTCCCGCCATTTACATGGAAGATGTTCAAAATGAACGATTACGCTTTCTGGATTTTGACCCGAAAGGGGCAAAAAAACAAATTGTCCATCAGCCATAGTACTTATGAGAATCGGATCCATTATTATCGTTTTTTCAATTGTAACAATCACGGGCTGCCAGAGTGCCCAAACGGGAAAGAATGAGCATACTGCTCATCCCAACATCATCATTGTTCTGGCGGACGACCTCGGCTACGGAGATGTTGGTGCTTTCAATCCAGAGAGCAAGATACCAACACCGGCTTTGGATAGCATCGCCCGTACTGGTATGGTTTTCACCGATGCCCATTCTTCTTCCTCGGTGTGCACCCCTACCCGGTACAGCCTGCTGACCGGCCGCTACAACTGGCGGTCCACCCTGAAAAGCGGTGTACTCTGGGGGAATTCTCCAGCGCTCATCCCTAAGGACCGGATGACCCTTGCCTCCTTACTAAAACAGTCTGGCTATCATACTGCCTTTATCGGCAAATGGCATCTGGGGTGGGAATGGGCAAAAGACGAGAGCGGCGAAATTGACTTTTCCAAGCCCATCCAAAATGGCCCCAACAGCCTGGGCTTTGACTATGCCTACGGGCACATCGCTTCCCTGGATATTCCACCCTATGTGTACGTGGAAAATGACCAGCCCACAGCCGTGCCAACGGAAAAGACAGCCAACAAAGACTACCAGGGCTTTTGGCGGGAGGGGCTGACTGCCCCGGATTTTGTGCACGAGGAAGTTACACCAAATTTGTTCCACCGCTCCATACAATACATTCAAGAGCAAGCTGGTAAGCCAACGCCCTTTTTTCTTTACCTGGCACTGCCCTCGCCCCACACACCCATTCTGCCCACCGAGGACTGGCAAGGCCAAAGCAGCCTTAATCCTTACGGGGACTTTGTAATGATGATCGATCATTACATGGGACAGCTGGACGCCACCCTCCAAGCCTCTGGAATCTCGGAAAACACACTTTTAATCTTCACAAGCGATAATGGCTGTTCGCCCCGGGCGCAGTTGGAGGAGCTGGCTAAAAAAGGGCACCACCCCAGCCATATCTACCGCGGGCACAAAGCCGACATATACGAGGGAGGGCACCGGGTGCCGTTTATTGCCAAATGGCCCACCGGCATTCCGGCTGATAGCCGGACCAGTCAAACCATTTGCCTGACCGACCTTATGGCAACCGCCGCTGACCTGACCGGGCAGGTATTGCCTGATGATGCCGGAGAAGATAGCTACAGCCTGCTGTCCTTATTTCAACGGGAAGCAGACTACGAACGAACCGCTACGGTACACCACAGCATAGAAGGCGAATTTGCCATCCGGCAAGGCGACTGGAAACTCGCACTTTGCCCGGGCTCCGGCGGTTGGTCTGCCCCTTCCCCCTTCGATGAAGACACAGATACTTTGCCGCCATTCCAACTCTACAACCTGGCCGAAGACCCCGGTGAACAGCACAACCTCATTGACCGGCATCCGGAAACGGCAGATTCGCTGCGTAACCTCCTGGTGCAGTACATTGAACAGGGACGCAGCACCCCAGGCCCACCACAGTCCAACGAGAGCAACTCCCCCTGGAAACAGCTGGATTGGATGAATAACGATTAATCCCGGAAAACAGGCAGCTCATGAAACGAATACCCAATAGCATCCTACTCGGCGCCGTAGCTTTTCTGCTATGCAGCCCCCTTTTGTCCGCACAGCCCGAAGACCTCACCCAGGTGTGGCCCGCCCAGTGGATCGCCCCGGCAGACGCCCCCTGGAAAAGCTACGCCATGCACCGCTTCCGCAAAACCTTTGAGCTCGATACCGTTCCGGAGCAATTGGTGGTGCACAGCAGCGGGGATAACCGGTACCAGCTTTTCGTTAACGGGCAACAGGTGACCTATGGGCCGCAGCGGGGCGACCTCAACCACTGGTATTACGAATCCACCAATATTGTGCCCTACCTAAGGCCCGGCAAGAATGTTCTGGCCGCACAGGTGCTCAACTACGGCTCTCACCCGCCCGACGCACAGATGAGCGTACAGACCGGCCTGGTCTTAGCGGCGGGGGATCAATCCTTCCGATTTATCAATACCGGTAAGAGTTGGAAAGCCATTCATGACCCGGCCTATGCCCCTAACCTTGTGGACGACAGTCAGGTGCAGGGCTACTACGGTGGTGGGTCCAGGGAAATCGTAGACGGGCAGAAACTGCTTTGGAACTGGGCTTCTCCGGACTACGATGACCACCATTGGCCAGCCGCACAGCGGGTGGAGAGCGCTTTCGCTAAAACCTGCATCTGGGCCAGTCGCTGGAAGCTCACTCAACGGACCCTACCGCATGAGCGAATCACTACTCAGCAGTTTCAAAGCGTCCGGCGAAGCGAAGGGATTGCTATCCCGGATGGATTTCCAGAAAAAGCCCAACCAGTTACCATCCCTGTGCAGACCAAAACCACTCTCCTCTTTGATCAAGGCGTCATGACGACCGCTTATCCGGTACTGGAAGTCAGCGGTGGCGAAGGAGCTACCATCAAACTGGAGTATGTTGAGGCACCTTCCATAGGACCCGTTAAGGCCCGCAACAAAGGGCACCGGGGGGAAATCGAGGGCAAGCAGTTTGTGGGTTACTATGACCAATTTACTGCCGATGGCAACAAGAACCGTACTTACGTACCTTTCTGGTGGCGGGCTTTCCGGTACGTTGAGATGACGGTCGAAACGCTGGACGAGCCACTAATCATCGATGATTTTTTCAGCCGGTATTCCACTTATCCCTTTGAGTCCAAAGCTAAATTTATATTGAAAGGGCTCCCAAAAGCCGAGCAGGATACCCTCGCCCAAATCCTGGAGGTTGGAGAACGGACGGTGCGGCTCTGCGCCCACGAAAGTTTCATGGACTGCCCCTACTACGAAGAAAGCCAGTTTGAAGGGGACACGCGTATACAGACGCTCATCAGTTATGTCCTCTTTGGTGATGCCCGCCTGGGCAAGAATGCCATTGAGCAATTTTCCTGGTCGCTCAACAGCGAGGGTTTTTTATCAGCCCGCTACCCCACCAACTCCACTTACCACATTCCCAACTACAGCCTCTACTGGATTGGGATGCTGTACGACTACATGATGTACGTGGGCGACTCGGCTTTTATCCGGGAAAAGTTACCGGTAACACGGGTACTCCTCAATTACTTTCTGGAGCGCCGCCGGTCCGATGGCACGGTCCGCCGGCCGGACTACCACAACTTCGTGGACTGGGCTTTTCCCCGGGGAGAAGCCCCCTTTGATGAGGAGGGCTATTCCGCACTGGTGGACTTCCACCTGCTACTGGCGCTGCAATGGGCGACGGACCTGGAAAGCTACGCCGGGGAAGCCTACTATCAAGAAAAATACCAATCCGCAACAACTAAGCTACAGCAGGCCATTCCCACCCACTACTGGAAGCCCGGCCGTCAGCTCTACGCTGATACGCCAACCGGAGACCACTACTCTGCCCATACCAACCACCTTGCCATACTGACCGGCATGGTGCAAGGCGAAGCAGCAGCCCAACTCATGAACCGCGCCCTGACCGATACTACCCTGACCCGGCCCACCGTCTATTGGCAATTCTATCAGTTTGAGGCTTTGCAAGCCGCCGGATTAGGAAAAGACTATCTCGAAAACCTTAATCTGTGGAAGACTATGCTCCGCGCCGGTGTCACCACCTGGCCGGAGACCTCTCTGCGCAGCCGCTCGGAATGCCACGCCTGGGGTGCGAGCCCGAACTACCATTTGTACACCATTACAGCAGGGATCCGTCCGGCGGCCCCGGGATTTGAAGCCGTGACGATAGCCCCGCAGTTGCAGGAAGGGAAGGTATTGCAATGTGAGTATCCCCACCCCAATGGAGTCATCCGGCTGGACCTCAGGCGGGAAGATGGGAAGCTGCGGGGAACCGTTGATCTGCCGGTTGGCACCGCAGGTGCATTGATTACGGAGAAGGGTCCTGTCGAACTTAATACCGGAAACAACACCCTGTAGATGAACGCATTTGTAAAAATAACAATCTATTTTGCTGTAAGCTGGAGTGCCTTGCTCCTGCTCTGTGGCTGCGAAACGACAGAGCCGCCCAACATCATCCTTATCGTGGCGGACGACCTGGGTTATGGCGACCTGGGCTGTTACGGCAATCTGGAGCGCAATAGTCCCCACCTGGACCAATTGGCAGAAAAGGGAATGAGGTTTACTGATTTTCACGCTAATGCTCCGGTTTGCAGCCCCACACGGGCAGCGATCATTACCGGGTGGTACCAACAGCGTTCGGGGATTACCGGAGTGGTGACAGCGGGCAAATACCGTGAACAGGGGCTGGATACCGCAGTCACCACCTTGGCGAAAGTCCTCCGGCAACAAGGCTACCAAACTGCAATGTTTGGCAAGTGGCACCTGGGCTACGATACGCTCTATTCGCCCCTCAACCACGGGTTCGATAAGTTTCGGGGATTTGTCAGCGGTAACATTGACTACCATTCTCATATCGATCAGGCTGGTGAATTCGATTGGTGGTGGGGGAAAACACTGAAGCGGGAACCGGGGTACACCACTGACTTAATCACCGACCACGCCCTGGAATTCATTCAGCAATACAAGGATCAGCCCTTTTTCCTGTTCCTCTCCCACGAAGCCCCCCATTATCCCTATCAGGGCCGGGCGGATACAGCCGACCGGCGGATTGGGCATCCCCACCCTGCTTATGGTTCCCGGACCGACCAGGGCGAGGCTTATCAGGAAATGATCACGGTCATGGATGAAGGGATCGGTCAGATCATCACCCAGCTTGAGGAGCAGGGGCTGGCTGAAAACACCCTAATCTTTTTCTGCTCAGATAATGGTGCAACAAAAGTAGGCTCCAATACACCTTTGCGCGGCTACAAGGGGGAACTCTGGGAAGGTGGCCACCGGGTGCCCGCTATTGCTTACTGGCCCGGAGAAATTGTCCATGGTACCACTAATGCTAAAGCGATGACGATGGATCTTTTCCCCACATTCGCGGAAGCAGCAAAAGCGCCTCTTCCCGATCAGCTAGATGGCATAAGCCTTCTGCCTTTACTGACCGGAAAGGCAGAAGTACTGCCAGAACGCCATCTGTTTTGGCAATTCAAAGAGGAGGTCGCCATTCGAAAAGGCCCCTGGAAACTTATCCAATCCCCAGAAGACACCCTGCTTTTCAACCTTAGGAAAGATTTATCGGAAACCAACAATCTTATTGACCTGGAAATCCAAATGAGGGACAGCTTAATGCACCTGCTTCAGAAGTGGGAAATGGAAATGGCTCAGTATCCCGTAAAAACCCGCTAAAGACATGAATACAAACCGAAAACAGCTCCAATTATGAGACAAAGGATACATTCTTTTTCATCCCTGGCAGCGACATTGATCTTCCTGATCACTAGTGCCAACGCATTCGCACAGTCTGTTGGCAACCAACCTCCCAACGTCATCTTCATCTATGCCGATGACCTCGGCTATGGCGACCTGAGCTGTTATGGTTCCGACAGTATCCAAACCCCACACCTGGATAAACTGGCCGCAAAAGGAGTGCGCTATGGCGACTTTTACAGCACTTCTCCGATTTGTTCCCCCTCCCGCGCGGGGCTGCTGACCGGACAGTATCCTATCCGAAACGGTATTGGGCCCGTGTTTTTCCCCTGGAGCAAAGGCGGGCTGGATACCGCGACCTTCACGATGGCAGAGCTTTTCAAAGACCAGGGCTATGCCACCGCCTGCATTGGAAAATGGCACCTGGGGCATCAGCCGCAGTACCATCCAAGTCAGCATGGTTTTGACTATTTCTTCGGATTACGGTATTCCAATGATATGGACTGGCCCCGTCCGTGGAAACCCAACTATAAACCTAAACAGCTCCTTGCCCTTTACCGGGATACCACCATTATCGATCAGCCGGTGCATCAGCCCACGCTTACCCAACGGTACACCGCCGAAGCTATTCAATTTGTGGCAAAGCACCAGGACCAGCCGTTTTTCCTCTACTGGCCGCATACTTTTCCGCACGAACCGCTCTTTGTCTCCGCCGAATTTGAAGGCACCTCCAAATATGGCTTATACGGCGATGTGGTGCAGGAACTGGACAACAGCGTAGGCGAACTCCTAAAGGCGCTGGAAGACTTCGGGCTTTCGGAAAACACCATCATCGTTTTCTCCAGCGACAACGGCGCCCGGCAGGTCCCACAGCGCTGGGGCAGTAAAGAGCCCTGCGGCAGCAACGCCCCCCTCCGCGGCCGCAAACAAACCACCTTTGAAGGCGGCATAAGGGTGCCAACGATCGCCTACGGCAAAGGGTACTTTGAAGGTGGAATAGTGGACCCCACCCCTGGCATCATGTGCGACTGGCTACCGACCTTTGCGGCAATTACCGGCTATCCTCTGCCGGCGGAGCTGAAGCTAAATGGCACTAATCTGCTGGTACTGCCACCCGAGCAGGAACGCGACCTTTTCTTCTACCGCTTCGATCAACTCAATGCCGTCCGATCGGGACCCTGGAAGCTCAAACTGGCCAACCCTGACCGCGCCCGGGGCGAACCGATGCCCCACGATAAAGACCTGCTCTTCAACCTGGCAGATGATCCGGGAGAGCAGCAAAACCTGGCAGAAAAATACCCCGAAAAAGTCACTGCGCTCAAGGCTAAGATCGCTGCATTTGAAGCCAGCATTACCCCACTTCCCCCTTTGCAAAAATAAGTACAACATGAAGTCTTATGTATTGATTTTGACCGCCCTGATTGCGCTTTTCCAAATCGGCATTAGCCAGAATGAAAAGCCACCCAACATCCTGCTCATCGTAGCCGATGACCTGGGATACGAAAAGCTGGGCTGTTACGGGGGCATGGAAGTCCAAACGCCCAACCTCGACCGCCTCGCTGCATCCGGTGTACAATTTGCACGCGCTTACACCAGCCCGGTTTGTACCCCTAGCCGGATGAGCCTGTACACCGGCCAGTACGCGCATAAGCACGGTTACACCACCGTATTGCCCGTCCATGAAGGGAGTCGGGAAGCAGTGGATTTTGACCAGTTTACAACCTACGCTCAGCTACTGCGGGCAGCGGGCTACCACACTGCAGTTACCGGAAAGTGGCAATTAGCAGCGTTGGAATACCACCCCGACCATTGCAGGGACGCCGGCTATGCATCCTGGTGCGTCTGGCAAATCTGGAAGGATGGGGCAAAAACCAAACGGTACTGGGAAGCCACTTACAACCGGGATGGCAAAATAGTGCCGATCGACACTACCACTTTTGGGCCGGACCTGATGGCCGATTACGTGATTGAAGAAATGAAAAAGGCACAAGCCAAAGGGCAGCCTTTTTGCATACAGCACAATATGGTTTTGCCTCATGTACCGATCATAGATACGCCAAACGATCGGGCGACCCATACCGAGCCTTCTCTGGACCGTATGGTTACCTACCTCGATCAAATCGTGGGGAAACTGGCAGGGGCAGTGGAGCAACTGGGGCTGTCGGAGCAGACCTACATTATTTTCGTTGGGGACAATGGCACCCATGCCGAAGCTCCACGCCCCACCCGGGCCGGCTTGGTTCATGGTGGGAAGTGGCAACTCAACGAAGGGGGCATGCATGTTCCGCTAATTGTGGCTGGTCCCAAAACTATCGCGGGTACGACCATTGACGAGCTTGTGGATATGACCGACCTTTTCCCCACCATTTGTGATCTGGCGGAAGTTCAGCTGCCTAAGCAACTGGGGAACAGTGGTTTTTCTTTTCGCCTGGCACTGACGGACAAAGCTGTGAATAAGCGGCGTTGGGTGACCGGAGCCATAGGAAATGATTTTGCGGTATTTGACGGGCAGTGGCGATTGCATCATCAGAAAGAGAGATTGTTTGACTGCCGGCACCTGCCCGAAGAACGAGCAGCAGATTTGAATGATGCGGCAGCACAGGCAGCTAAAGCAAGGCTTATGCCAGTACTTGACTCCCTTAGAGCCGAATCTGGACATCTTCATTAATTGCTAAAAAAAACGCCTCAACCATGCGACAGAAAACCGATTCTTCCACCCAGCCATTGAAGCCCCATCCCCTAGCTTACCAACTAAGAAAGCTTATCGTTTCCCCCTGGGCGCTGCTTTGTTTGATAGCATGCCTGAGCTTTGGTTGCCAGTCCTCTCCCACGCCAGCAGCCTCTGCTCCCGTTCGCAGCTTCCCGGTAATAGGTTGGAATATCCTGACCAATGTGGAGGAAGAAGGCATGGCCATCGTGGAAAAGCTCCCCGACTATCAGGTCAACCACCTCCAACTTTCCCACCAAATCATCATGGACCTTCGCCATGCCCGGGATGAGAAAAGACGACAGCTGGCGCAGAAGCTGACCCGGGAAGCTAAGGAACGGGGAGTGCCCGAGGTGGTGGTTTGGGACCATGCGCTCTATTACAAAGATTATTACCCCGCCCGTTTCCGTACCGGACCCGACAGCACCATCAATCTCGACAATCCCGCGTTTTGGACTTGGTTCAAAGATGACTACCGGGAAATGTTGGCGCTCTTGCCCGAGATTGACGGGCTGGTGCTCACCTTTATCGAAACCGGAGCCCGGGCCGAAGACCAATATTCAGAGCAACTGAGCACGCCTGCCCAAAAACTGGCTGCCGTACTCAATGCCGTGGCCGAGGTGGTGGTCGAAGAAAAGGGGCTGAAGCTTTATGCCCGCACCTTTGCCTACAATGATGCGGAATACGAAAACATCATCAACTGCTTGCAGCATGTAGATAATCAGGA
>Ga0307981_1000032_pt1 | contig 138415 bp, 137 predicted proteins | sample OrgLakmetagen987_FD_201849 | JGI IMG/M metagenome (GOLD analysis project Ga0307981, IMG submission 201849) | Saline water microbial communities from Organic Lake, Antarctica - #987 | ecosystem: Environmental > Aquatic > Non-marine Saline and Alkaline > Saline | place: Antarctica: Organic Lake... | reverse complement strand
ACAAAAGCGTAATTGAAGTGAAAGAAACGGTCTTCTACCAACCAGCTCAAAAAAATATCGGACTTCTGTTGTCCAATTATGATTCGAAGTGGTCAGATTTTAGAGTTTGTGTGAAGACCGAGCTTTCACATTTACTTCCATCTATCGAAAATATTTTCTTAGAAGGAGCATCATTAAGTCTTTTCAAAGGTAAATACAGTCGCTCGTATATTATATGGGCGATTGCTAAACACTTTAAGATACCTTTTAATAAAGCCGTTATCTTGTCAGCTAGCGTAGAGTTACTTCATGAGGCAAGCCTCATTCATGACGACATTCAGGATGGACAGAAAATTTCCAGAGGATTGCCCACGGCCCATATGACAATAGGACAAAATCAAGCGATAAATCTAGGAAGTTACTTAGCGGCTAAATCAAGAGAGGTCATTTTTCAATCTACTATATTTAGCGATAGAGAGAAGCTCCAAATCTACTCTGCACTGGACAGCACTCTAATTAGTATGATTGCTGGACAAAATTTAGAATTTACCCCACTAAGTGAACAGGTTTTTTGTGAAATAAATTATTGGAGATGTGTGGGAGGGAAAACTTGCTCTATTATAACGAGCGTACTCGAAGCTTTTCAAATACAATCAAAAGATATTGAGTCTGCACTTTGCTTACTTGGAGAAACCTATCAATTAAACAACGACTTAGAAGATTTCATAAAAGGCAGTGGGAGTATCGATTACAAAAACAAGATTGAAACACTTCCTAATATTAAATTATTTCAAATGAGAAATTGTAATAAAAGCAATTTTTGGAACAATACTCCTTCACAAGAAGAAATTTTAAAAATCAAAAAAAATATTTCTTATATTTTAGATCTTAAAATTCAAAAACTAGATGATACCCTATCTAATCCTGAGAGTGAAGAGCTTAGGTTTGATCTACTAAAGGTCTTAAAGGCTGTTCGTAAACCAGTATTGGAAGATGTTTGAAAGCGGTAGTAATATTTGGAGAACTTCGAGCGTACTCAGGCTCAATTCGCTAGGATATGATAAAGATTTTTTAGACGATCGCATCCAGTTATAAACAGTAATTTTCAAGTCAAATAACTCTCTAAGCTCACCTAAAAGAAATATCATTTTCTTATATTGGTCGTTCCGATTACTCACGTAATTAAATGAGCGATTAGTAATAGTTGTATTAATGATAAAAAACGCTTGATTCTTAGAAAAAAATCAGCGTTTTGTAGGTAAAGTAATAATTACTTGGTAAAGCTCTTCAAGACGAGAGATGGGATCAGTTGACTGAAGTATCTGTTGCATTTGAAAATCTTGAAGTCGTAGATAGCGAAAGAGTTTAAAACTAAAGTTATTCACAGATTTTTCTCGCGACAGGTCGCTTATTTCTTCAATTGCTTCGACTTTTTGTAAAGTAAGTTGATCTTTAAAAAACTTTATAATTAATTCTTTTTGTTTAAGAACCCTCTCGTTAGCATTTTCAAAGTCTAGCTCAAAGTCATCGCGATATTCCTCACACATTCCAATCTTATATGGATCATTCTGTATAATACTAACAATTCTAAAGCGTTTGAGCATATGAATAGTAACGATGTAGCGTCCATCCTCCGTTTTATCTGTTATATCAACTGGGCCAGCGCTAAAAACATCTTCAGGTTTAAAAGTAGAAAGGTTTTGTTTGTAGAGTAAATAAGCTTCATCGATTGAGTTCGCTTTTGCTTTTATACTATTTCCAAATCGTTCTATGCTTTGAGTATGGCATACGCCAAGAAGCTTATTTCTGTCGACACAGTCTTGAATCATTTGTCGATAGCGTGGCTCAAAAACGTGCAAAGGCACAATAGTTTGAGGGAAGTTTACCGATCCAGGGATGGGAAAAAGAGCAATTTCAAAAAGACCATTATTATTCATACACAAGTTATAGCATCTTTCCGCAAGACATTTAATAAATGCTTTTGTCTGTCTAATAAAATCTTATGCAATTCACAAGGAAACTAAATATTATTTTACATATTTCAACTCGTAATTCAATGCTGAGCAATTAGACTCCAAACCTTAAAATTATATCCTGGAGTTGTTTGTTAAATTTTTTAGTACTGTTTAGTCCGAGAACACTTTCAATCTGAGAATCTAGTACCTTAAGAGATTTCATCCCTTCCATAATATTTAGGTTGCCCTTGGTGTTAAATGTAACTAGCACTGATCTTCTATCAACAGGATTATTACTTTTCAATAAAACTTTAAGGTGTATTAATTCATTAACAAGCTGACTAACAGCCTGTTTAGAAACGCTCATTTTCTGGGCCAACTCTACAATTGATATTCCTTCAAATGGAATATGAGGAAAGCACTGAAAGTGCGAGGGCTTTAAACCTTCGACACCCAACTGAGTTTTGACTGTATTCATCGCAAACTCATTGTACAATCTAGCGGCTTTAATAAGATTGTGCCCTACACTACTATCTCTAAGTAATTTAAATTCTTCAATATCCATATTTATACTGTAACTACTGCTTGCATTTTAGTCAAGTCAGGCTTACTATATAGTCAAGTTGAGTTGACGATATATGGAGATAAACATGACAATAGAGTTATTACACTACGAAGCTGACGCAGCAGGAGTAATTTTTCCAGCAAAGACTTTTATAATAGAAGAAGAGAGTAGTTTAATTATAATCTCCCCCGGTCCATTGAACTCTTTAACTATTGATCGACTAACTAAAACAAAAAAAGAGCTAATTTTCATAGCCCCTAATAATTTTCATAATCTCTATCTTAAGTCTATGTGTGATACTTTTCCTCATGCAAAATTTTATGGACCGAAGAGGGCTGCAAAAGTATCAGGTGTCCCTCTTCTAAACACTAAAGAGTTTTCATCTCCAAATATCGAAACCGTTTATATTGAAGGCAATAATTCACTAAGTGAGACCTGTTTTTACTACAAACCTGAAAAAACTTTAATCGTTACAGATCTATTTTTTAATATGAACCACGACATGAATATTATGACAAAGCTTATGATGAAGATAGCGGGTGCATATAAGAAACTAGCGATGAGTCGAATCATTAAATTTTCAATTAAAGATAAGAATCTTTTCAATCGAAGCCTTCAACGACTAGCCGATTTAGACTTCAAAAAAGTCATTCCAAATCACGGCGATAGCATATCAAAAGAATTATTTATTAAGACTTTTGTGAACAAAAAGTAAGCAGTAAAACCTAGAGAGTTAGAAGTCTCTTTTGGACAAAATTTTGGTGGCTCGAAAACACCGTTTATCTAACTGCTATTCTCAATTACTATATATAATAAGTTCTTTTTAATTAATGAGTTAAGAATGTTTTTTAGAGATTAACGATCAAACCCAAAATCCATAAAACATGAATTACCTTTCTTTTTTGATTCCAATTTTTATTCGATCTGATGACATAGAATCTTCCTGACTTTCTATTTTATCTAAACGTTCAAAAACAACCTTAAAAACTTCAGTCGCATCTGACTCTAAGCGATCAACTCTGTTAGCTAGGTCCTTCTCGAGCAAGTGGAAGCTGCGTAACTTAGTAAAAATTCTCATAATCGCAATATTTACAATAACAGCTCTTTCACTTCAGAGGATACCAGATAACATGGCAACACCATTCTCTGTGAAAACAAGGGGTTGTTTTTGTTTTCCCCCTCGGCCAGTTTTTGAAGTACCAATTTGGCACTTCAAAGATTCATACTCTGAAGATGATAGTTGAAACATAAAATCATCTGGAAAACGACTAATATTTCTTCTAACTTGCCTGTTAAGTTTCTTTGTATCAACTTCATAAAGTTCAGCTAAGTCACTATCTAAAATAACCTTCTGACCTCGAATAAGGTAAATCATATTGTTGATTTGTTCTAAGTTCACTTCCATTTTTTTCCTCCGAATTAATGCAAATATAAATTAAGCAAGAACGACTAGAAGTTAGAAATGCAGAAGTGATTTAATTCATTAAAATATTTGTGGTGCACAAATGTATATTAGTATTTCAAATCACAAGTTTGCTCCATTTTGGAATTTAAGCAAAAAAAAAGCCACGTGGGTTAGACGTAGCTTTTGTATAAATATTTGGTGCCCCGACGCGGACTCGAACCACGGACACAAGGATTTTCAGTCCTTTGCTCTACCAACTGAGCTATCAGGGCAAAATATTTATTGGATTAAGATAAGGATTTTCAGTAAAAACGTCAACTTATTAAATCGTTTATCTCAATGTTTTTATATCTCACCGTGATTTGGCTATGAGTCAATATTATTGATTTACTTCAACTTCTTCATCACAGTTGAGTTTTATTATTACTGGCTCACTGTCGTTAACATAATAGTAATCTAGCTTTAGAGAAGTTCCCTGACGATCTGGACCCATTAGTCCGTCTCTGTCGTGAAGAAATTCTACCATTAATCTTTTATCACCAATTTTTGTATTGAAGTTAAGTGCATAGATACCCATCTCGGTATTATCTACTGCAGCGTATTTTGGAGTCTCTAAAATACCACCGATAATATCTGGGTGGTTGGTTTCAGCTCTCACTACATCGATTCCATACTCATCAGTTGAATTAGAGATATTTACATAAATATCTGAGTCAACAGCCTTACAGCTTGTAAAACTCTCACTAGCAAAAGAGCTCATTGAAATAACTGCTGTCATTAAGAATAATAATTTTTTCATCGCTAATCCTTTATTTAATAAGTTATTTAATAAATGAACAATCTAGATCTCCCGATGGAGAATTAGAGCTATCTTCATTTTCGTATTTAATACTGAAGTTTCCAGTCGTTCCTCTTATATTGAGCTCGAGAACATAGGCACCCATTATCGTCCCGGTCACTGTGTAGCAGTGTGGACACCTGGCAGTCATAACCTCAACGTTTGTAGCTTCGAGTGCATCGACCAATGCTTCTTCGAGTCCGTCTTCTACAACGGCTTCTTTCGAGGTCTGAATAAGAGCACTGTTTTCAACATTAAAAACAATTGCTGCATCTTTATACTCGCTATCTTCTTGAGCTAAACAAACATACGTACCAGCAAAAGCTTGAGATATAAGCATTTGGCCTAAGAATAGTCCTGCTATTAGTTTCTTCATTTCTTCTCCTGTGAAATTATTATTTGATAGATCCTAACAGCTCTTAAATAATCAACAACGCGCAGTGTAATCATTTTATGCTCTTTGAAAATCCTCTAGTCTAAGGTATTGTTTTTTATGGCCATAAAAATTGAAAAATCAACATTAAAAAATAAATTCTTCTCATTTGATGCATTAGCAATTCTTCCAGATGTTGAAACCCCTGAGAACTTTAAAAGTCAATTTGGCGTTTTTACTCATGGATTCACTGCAAGTAAAACTGACTGCCTTTCCTGGGCCCAGCGGTTTGCAGATGCCGGCGCACCAGCTGTTATCTTTGATCTTCCAGGCCACTACCTTGGAAGCTTCGAAGAAGTTGAATCATTTGATGATTTTAAAGAGCATGCACAATTGTGTTTTGCAGATGCATTGAGCTTTTTAAATGAATCGGTAAGAAAAAATAATATTGAAATAGAGATGACTGATCTTATTTTAGGCGGACATAGCCTTGGAGCACTACTCGCTCTAAAAGCTCTAGATCTTGAACAATTCGATGACTTAAATAAAATGGCCATCTGTGTGGGTCTTGGGATCAGCCAACACAAAGACACTCATCTTTTTGAATCTTCTTTTTACCAAAAGACGTTGGATCTTAGACGGCAACTTGTGAGTCCTGCTCTTGACTCTAGTAACGTTTTTCCTTGGATTAAAGAAGAGAAATTAGACTTAGATTTAATGAATCAGAAAGTTCATCTCATTACAGGTCTTGACGATATTGTCGTCGGAGCTGGTGGTCTTGAGGCCCTTGAATTCAATTTAAAAAGTCTTGGTAATGACATTACTTCATCGGAACCAAAGAAGCTTCCACACCACGAACCCTCGAGTGCTGCGAGTCACATAAATGCATTTATGAGAAAAGAATTTAGCTGGTAATCACTTTAGATATTTTAAGTTTTTGAGAATTCCCACTCTCCCTGTTCTCTCAAGGGAAGTTGCTTTAAAGATTCGTTTAAACTCTCGATTCGATATATTTTCTAGATCAACTTCTTTAAAAGTTTTTTCAAATTTTGCATAGTTCCCAATTTCAGAGCGCATTAAAGGTTTCGAATTCCAAGGACAAACATCTTGGCAAATATCACAACCAAATATCTCTCCTCGTTCAGTTGGGTATCCCTTTGGAGGATTAACATCATCCTTAAAATGTTCGATGGTAAAAGTACTTATGCATTTTACAGCATCAATAGTGCGATTATCTAAAATAGCATTAGTTGGACATGCATCAATACAACGCGTGCAGCTTCCACAGTGATCAGTTTCAAGATTGTTTGAGTCAAGACTAAACTTCTTATCTAGAAAGATTGCGCTGATCAAAAAGAAGCTTCCATGAGTCTTATTTATAAGCATTGAGTTTTTTCCAAACCAACCAAGTCCAGATCTAAAAGCGAGGTCTCGCTCTAGAACAGGTTGAGCATCGATACTAAAAGCGTACTCTTCTAGATCGAGAAGTTTAGTGAGCTTTTCTAACTTATCTTTAATCCAGTAATGATAGTCCATTCCATCAAAGCCCTTAGTATAGGCGGCAAAGGTGTGGTCATTGTCTTCGTTATTTTTTTTAGCTGCAGGAGTGTAATCAAATAAGAAAACGAGTGATGATTTGAAGTTTGGATAAAATGCAGATATTTTTTCTCTAAGATCTTTTCGGTGATCCGCAAGATATCCAAGCTCTCCGTGAAGACCTTCGTCCACCCACTTTGAATAGTGCTCAAATGTTTTCGGAGTATCCTCTTCTGTATAACTCCAATCGACAATTTGCATTGAACGCAAAGTCTCTTTGGAAATTGTCAGAAGATCATCCATTAAATATCAGTTGAAATGATCTCAATGGCACCAGTTGGACAGGCAGATACACATTCCATATCACGAGCACAGTCATTAGCAGTTGCAGCATTGATGATGGTGTCATTATTTTCATCTCGAATCCAAATATCATGTGGACAAATATTGATGCATGACTGACAAGAGGCACACTGAGCTGTATCGAGAATGATTCTGCCATTTGTGATATTTTCTTGAAGAATTTTATCTTTCTTCTTTGAATTTTTATCCGCGTGTTGGGCATCTTTTATAATTTCAACTCTAATTGAGTTTGAAGTTCCTTGTTTAAAGAATTTTCCATCACCATGAGTGATAACAATTTTATCCCCATTATGAACCATTTCCTGAACTTTAAGCTGCTCGATCATCTGATCTTGAAGTGTAGAGAGGTCCTCTTCGTTTTCTAAGAAAAAATAAGGTGTAATTCCCCAGTACAGACTCATTTTTCTCATAACTTGAATCGAGTTTGTGACTCCTAGAACTTCCATATTTGATCTAAAGCGACTCATTTTTAAACATGAATACCCAGACTGAGTAATTGCTACGACCCATTTAGCATTGTTTTTTTCACCAATGATAGATGCTGCAATCTGGATACTTGAAGCAACACTTTCTATTTCCATATTACGAAGAAGTGGACGTTCACTTGGTTTTTTCTCTGCTTCAATAATAATATTACTCATCATCGTCACAGACTCTACAGGATATAACCCTCCTGCAGTCTCACCACTAAGCATAACAGCATCTGTTCCATCCCAAATTGCATTGGCCACATCATTGGCCTCTGCTCTTGTTGGTCTTGGGTTATTAGTCATACTCTCAAGCATTTGAGTTGCTGTTATAACAGGTGTTCCTACTTCATTACATTTTCTAATGATATCTTTTTGAATTGCTGGAACAAGATGGTTTCCAACCTCGACTCCCATATCCCCTCTAGCAATCATGATGCAATCTGAAACTTCAATTATTTCATCTATGTTTGCAACCGCTTCAGGTTTTTCAACCTTAGAGATGATGGGCGTATTTTTTCTAAGTTTATGGAGAAGGTATTTAACTTCTTGAATACATTTTTTAGAACGAACAAAACTTAAAGCAACATAGTCTACGTCATGCTTCAATCCAAAAAGAAGGTCTTCACGATCTTTATCTGTAAAACTTGGAGCAGAGATATTTACGTTTGGAAGATTAATTCCCTTGTTCGATTTTAGCTCTCCACCTATGATAATTTTAATTTTCAAAACATCACGGTCTTTTGCAAATGCTTTAGCTTCCATCAAACCATCATCAAAAAGAATAACTGCACCGTCATTAGCATCTGCTACGAGATCTTTATAAACAGTGGGTATAAAGTTATCTTTGTATTCTGGATACTGATCCATAATATCACTTGCGCCGATGACCCATTCTGATCCAGCTTCAAGCATTAAATTTTTTGGAAGTTTATCGACACGAATTTTTGGTCCCTGAAGATCGCAAAGTATAGCAACTTCTTGAGAGAGATTTCGACTGGCCTGGCGAATATTAGAAATTACTTCTGCGTGAGAGGCGTGTGTTCCATGACTCATATTTAAACGGCAGACATTCATACCGGCAGTGATAAGTTTTTCAATCATTTCAATCGAATTTGAACTGGGACCGATGGTTGCAACAATTTTTGCGCGACGTGACATTAATAACTCCTAAGACGGTAAATTAGAGTCTCAATCTAGCCTAGAGAGTTATATGTGACAAGATTATGCTTGAGCTGTGCTACGCTTTTGAGAAATTTGAAGCCCTGCGTATTTTTCCATATTGGTAAGCTTCTGATTATTCATTGATTCCATTCTTTCAAGCTTCTGCTCGTACTGTGCCATAAGGGTTTCTTTCTCCTGAGCAGTAGCGAGTCTGAGTCGGTCTTGATCAATCTCAGCTTTTCTCTGGTTTTGATCAATTATATCTTGAAATTTTTGTTCCTGATTTTTTAGTTTTTGCTCATATCCGTAAGTTAGTTCACTTACTTTTTGAGTATTTTGAAGTCTTTGATCGTTTAATTTTTTATCTGATGTTGATCTAAGAATCGCCATAGAGTCACGAAGTTGCTTAAGTTTAGATTCATTATTATCTCTTTCAATTTTTAACTGACTCTCATTAGTTTTTTTCATGTCTTCAGTTGTCTTCTTAATCTTATCGTTTGTTGCCGTAATTAGGTTTCTCATTTTATTTTCGAAAGTTGTCTTCGTTTCTACGTTCTTTGTTTCTAAATTTAGAACTTTTTTATTAAATGAATTTTCCATCTTTGCGTATTTTTCATTTTGAATTTTTCTCTCTTGAGAAAGATTATCCTGACCTCTTTCTTGGAGTTTATTTTGAAGTTCTAATTTCTCTTCCGTTGTCGATTTCTTAACCATATCGACTTGTGCATCAGCTCTTAGTTGCACACCTTTAAGATCTCCAGCATAAGTTTTAGAGATTCGCTCTACTTTTTCTCGAGCATTCTTTTTAACTTTACCTAATTCTTTAGCTGAATTATTGCGTTCTTCAGTTAAAACTTTGTAATGAGAGTCATCTTTATTGGCCATCTCTTTTAAGTCTTTATATCTCTCCTGTCTGTTTATTTCAGACATATCTCTTTCTTGCTCTTGAAGTTTCCCAGAAAGCTCAATTCTCATGTCTCTATAACCGTCTTGAAAAGAATCGGTAGCTTTAGTTTCTCGCTCAGCGTAGATCTTTTCGATATTTTCTTTCTGATCTTTAAGAGTATCAATTCGTCTTTCTTCAGAGATCTTTTCTAACTCTCTTTTCTTACCTAAAATATCAAAGTTTGCTGAGTCCTTACCTACTCCATTGGCTTTATTTCTATAATCTAGTTCTCTAAGCTCCTGCCGATTCTCGTAGTCTTGTTTTTGAAACGCTTCCTTAAAACTCTTAGACTGTGCAAGAGCATCTTCTTTTGATTTCTGACTAACTTCTTTAATTGTTTGAGTATTTTTTTCATCAAGCTCTTGAATTCTCTTATCTGAGTTCGCTTGTAGACCTTGAAATCGACTGTTGGCAACTTCTCTACCAACTCTAAGTGCTTCGCCTTGATCACGTCTCAAATCTTCAACACTCTTAACAGCAGTCTCTTTTAAGAAGTTTCTACGTCCCTGCTCTTGTTTAACTAGCTTATGCATTTCATCGTCTTTAGACTTAACGATTCCATCTTTTTCATTTCTATAATCAACTGTTATTTTTCTATTGGCATCAATAGACCTGTCTTGCATCTCTTTGAGTTTTTGCTCTTTATTATTTTCTATAGTTGAGACTTTTTCATCAAAGTCTGATCTTAAATTTTCATTTCGATCACTGGAAGTTTCTTTTAAGTCGTTGATTGATGTTTCGTAAGAATCATTTAAAACTTTAAATCGACGGTTGAAATCCTCAAGATTTTCTCGACGAATACCTGAAAATTCTTTTCTTTCAGAGTCCAATTTTTTATTAAACGTTAACTGCTTATCTAGAAGAGAATCTTTACTAGAACGATCTAGATTCTCATAAGAATCTGCAAACTTTTCTTCTAGCTTAGCTTTATGTTTCTGACTATTTTCTCTTATTTCTTGAATTTTGTTTTCGGAATTTTCTTTAACATCATTGGCGTAGGACTCAGATGCTCGCCTACTCTCATCGGCTTTTTGACGATAATTTTGTCGTTCAACATCTAGTTTTCTGGAATAATCTATACCATTCATGGTTACACCTATAAAGATCAGTTGTAGGGCCTTCCTGGCCGTTATGATTAGTATAACATTATAGAGGGTGTGATTTGAATCGGGGTAAATTCTTCACTTACCCCGATAGTTGACTCATTTTATTGGTTTATTTTAATTCAGCATCAATGATTTCAGAGAAAACTTCAATTGGCTGAGCTCCCTGGATTAGTTGACCGTTTACAAAGAAAGTTGGAGTTGATTTAACACCTATTTCTTGACCTTGCTTAATATCTGCTTCAACGGCAGCAAGTGTTTGCTGAGAATCGAGACATTTATTAAACTTAGCTGTATCCACACCTATTCTCTTCGCTGTCTCTTTCAGATCCGCAATTGCAAGTTTTGCTTGGTTTTCAAACATTGCATCGTGCATTTTCCAAAAGTATTCAGTTTTCTGATCATTTGCACAAAGTGCGGCCATTGCAGCACCTTTAGCTTGAGCATGAAATGGAAGCGGATATTGTTTAAAAGCAATTTTAACTTTCTTTCCATATTTTTGTTTTAACTGCTTTAAGATAACGGCAGCTTTCGAACAAAATGGACATTGAAAGTCAGAAAATTCAACAACTTCAACCTTAGCGTTCTCATCACCGATTGTTGGAGCATTCCCAACTTTTACGTCAAAACTAGGTCTTCTAGGCTTTGTGAAAAAGATTTCTATTGGAGTACTTTTTGTCTTCTGTGCTAACCATTCATCAAGAGCATCTTTTTTCTTCTCTACCATCAGGTATTGTTTAATTCTCTCTTTAATTTGAGGGTTAACTTGTGCCGCTGGAATATTTTTTTCTTTTACAAAATTATTGATGTCGTTTGCAGAAATCTCAATTTTAGAAACGATGTGTTTTTCCATATATTCATCGTTTGTTAGTCCTTTCTTCTTAGGATCTTTATCCATTAATTTTTCGATAATTAATGAGTTAGCTTTATTGAATTTAAGATCAAATTCTTTTTGTTCAATATCATAAAGATCAGTTTCTAGACCTTTCATTAATTCTTTCTTAGAGATAGTAATATCTCCAACTTTAACAGCAACTCCATCTTCTGTAGCAGCTCTGAACTTATAGCTCGGCTTTGTATTGCCTTTAGTACATGATGCACCAAAAGCGATAACAACTATTGTTAGAGCAACTAAACGCAGTTTTAAACTCATGACGACTCCTTTCGACTCATTTATCTTAGTAATTATTTAATAACTTCAAGATGATACATGAACTCGTCAAAAAGGGGAATGAAGGATGCGTAAATTTAAACGATACCTTTTAGTTGAGCGATAAACTCTTGATACGTCGCGGAATTACCAAGGAGTTCAGAATGTCTTCCCATTGATTCGACTCTACCATCTGACATGACAATAATTTTATTTGCATGGATTATTGTCTCAATTCTATGGGCCACAATAAATGTTAATGATTTTTCTTGAATCAGTAGTACTAGCTTTCTGAGAGCCTCTTCCAGATCAGAATCAAGTCCCGATGAAATCTCATCAAATAAAACAATTGGCTTAGTAAGAAAACATGAGCGTAGCGCTGAAAGTAATTGTTTTTGTCCCAATGATAGATCTTTTGGCGCAATGATAGTATCAGGCTCTATCCCCCATTTTTTAATATATGGGATGCTCAATGCAACTCTTTTCCAAAAATCTATAAACTCAGGACTGAGAGTTGAACTCATAGTGATATTGAATTCTAAGCTTTCAGTAAAAACATGCGATTCTTGGGATACAATACTCACTTGTCTTTTATATTGATCGAGAGTTTCGAGTTTTTTACCTGAGAACTCAATTATTTCACCTGAATTTTTACTCAATGTAATTAAGGAATTATCGGCCAAAATATCTGTAGAGAGGATTTTTAGAAGAGTAGATTTCCCTGAACCGGACATCCCTACAATTCCAACTAACTCACCCGCTGTTGCCTCGAATGAAATATTTTCGAGACCAAAAGAAGATCTACTTTGTTCTTTAACTTGTGGGTATTGAAAAGTCTCAACGTTGACAGTTATTTTATCTAAATTAAAAGTAGACTGAGGGTCATCGAAAGATACTGTTGGAAGTTTATCAATATCTTTATTAAATTCTACAATCCTGATGAGTCCAGACTTGGCCCTTTGAATGCTCGATATCTTTGAAGCAAATTCTTTTATTGGAGATATTGATCTTTGAATAAGATCTATTATTGCAGCCAAAATAGCCATCTCTACAATATTTGAATATGGAAAGACTAAGACGAGCACGACAAGCATGAGAGGAAATAGAGACTCTGCAATAGCAAAATATCCTGCATCCCACACATTGGCTTTTAATTGTTTTTTTAAGTAATCTTCAAAAGCAGCGTAAGATCTATTAGATGCATACAATTTATTTGGAGTGAAATAAGTAAACCTAAAGCCAGCAGTTATATTAGCAACAACTCTAGACATTCTGCCCATAGATTTTCTAACCGCAAGATAGACTTGGGCCATCTTTTTCGAACCCAAAACCAGTAATATACAAGCCAAAACCTCAGCTAAAATGATTGTGATTCCACTGGTCGTATTTAAAGAGATAAAACTTATTAAGCATGAGACAATATAGGTCAGATCAATAAAGATCTTCAGACTTCCAGAGCTAACGAGTTCAATAATTGCTTCTGTGTCAGAAAGAATCCTTGATAAGACTTCCCCAAGTGGGTATTTATTATCACCAAATTTCCCAGCTCCAACAGACTCATAGCTTCTTATCCATTTAGAGTAACTTCTTAGTCTAATACTCTGAATAAGATGCTGAATATATCGAGACAAACTCAGTTGATAAGTGACTTGAACAAAATATTCACCAACAATTAGTATCCCTATATTTTTAAGTGCTGGGTAAAACATGCTGTCATCGTTATAACTGGCATACAAATTAGAGATTAACTTTGGAGTTAAATACCCAAGAAAAGCCGCTGCCAGAAGCGAAGTGATAATAAGAATGAAAAGCTTTCTTTGATCTTTTAAATAAAGATAATCAAACCAGCTGTTTATTGAAGTATTCACTTACTCTATTTTCCTTATTTAAAGTTTCTGCAGTATTCCCATGAAAGAATTTACTTTCATTTTTATCAAGGAATATAAGCCATTCACAACTTCTTACTGTAGATAGCCTATGGCTTGAGAAAACAAATGTTTTATTCTTTAGTATTGGGTTGTCTTTGAGTTTAGCTAAAATGTCTCTTTCAAGAATTAAGTCAACACTTGAAAATGGATCATCCCAAAGAATGAAATCAACTTCACTGATGAGACTGCGGATAAGTGCGACTCTCTTTGCTTGTCCCCCTGAAATTTTCTTACCGTTTTCACCAACTTCCATTTTTAAAATTTCATCTAAAGAATGATCAAGAGTATCGAGAGCAAACATCTGTAGATATTTTTTAACCTGTTCCAGTTTTTCCGGTGTCTCATCAAGATTCAAAAAGATATTATTTTTAATGGTATCGTTATAGAGAAAAGGTTCTTGTTGAATAAAGCTGATAGACTTACCTTGGGTCTCGAGTAAAAGAGCATAGTTCTCTAAAACATAAGATTTCCCTACTCCAGTGTCTCCAACGAGAACATTCCATTTTTCTTCATTGATCTTGAGATTTTGAGGTCTTCCCCAAAATAGAACTTCTGCATCAAAGAGTTCTCCTGATATTTTCAAATCTGGTTTGGTCTCTATTGAAGTAAGAAGCTTTTTTATTCTGGCCCAAGAAGCAAAGCCTTGACTGGCAACTACTCCAATCCAAGACATAAGCATTAAAGGCTCTAATACTAAATACAAAAATCCTGCAAAGAAAATGAGCGCCGTACCAGGTTGACCGGAATCTTTAATAATAATAGCTCCCCAAATTAGAGAAGTTCCACTTCCAATTTTAATAAGTGGAAATGAAATATTTCGAGAAGCTGAATAGACAAAGAAATTCCAAAGTTCTGCATTTGAATGAAATTTAAAAAGATTAAAAAAAGATTTTTCAGAGTGAAAGTTCTTTATCGTTTTTTTAGCATCGTAAGACTCTATGATAAAATTTTGAACCTCACCCGCTAGATCCATTCCCTTAGCATTCACTGGCTGCATAAAATAAGCAACAGAAGTAAAAATAGCTATACAAACGAGCATGGGTGAAAATGCTATTAACAGATCGGGATTAAATTCATTAATTTTGGGAATAAAAATAAATGAAGCAATAACAATATTTCCGACTTGCAAAAGAGCGAAGCCTACAAAACCTCGGATTCTATTAAGATCATTATAGATCGTTTGAAAAAGTTGTCCGTCATTATAACTTTTATAAGTTTGGGGATTTGCATTTTCTAGTGTCGATATCAACTCTAAGCGTAGATTTTTTTGCTGAATCCGCGCTGGGTAGAAAAAAAGAAGTCTAGATAAAGTCCTAAAGATAAGAATACCAATAGCAAGATAGATAAAGTCCATAATCGAGACATCAGCAATCTGTCCGAGAGCAACTTTATCACCAAGCTCTTTTGCCATTCTAGGGATTTCACTTTGATAATAATGAAGAGCATATAAAGATGCAGTCGCACCAATATAGTAATACCAAAACTCGAACGAATGCGCGATGAGCCATGGCAAAAATCTTCGATCAAGTCGTTTTTGCATGCCATGTTTTAGCACTATATATTGACTACTTGAAGTAAAAACACTTATATAGATATTAACTTTTTATTGGTCGTGTAGCTCAGTGGGAGAGCACCTCGTTGACATCGAGGGGGTCACAAGTTCAATCCTTGTCACGACCACCATTACAAACAAGTCATTCTCAATACTTTCTCATTATTTTTAATCAAGAGTAATTTTCATTGCTGAGTCAAATAGGTATTGTCGCTAAATATAGTTGCACCATGCCCTATTCCTCCCTCATATAATTGATTAACTTTAGAAGCAGTCTATTTTGTAAACGCCATACTCACTGAAGTAATCATGAAAAAGATGTGAACTTCTCCTCTACATCAGTACAAATAAGATTTGAGTTATATGAAGGAGTTTATATAAGTTACGATAAATTATTGAGCAATACTGAATGAGGTAAATCTACTTTCTAGCAAGTAACATATAGTACTTGATCAGACTTTTATCTGTAAGTATTTCAAATTTCTCATCTGTTTTTAAACATGTGAAAGTAATTTTGGTGGGAGTCTGAGTCGTTCCAAAGAAAGTTATAAAAAACCAGCCAATTGGAGTGAACTCATAATCAATCATAACTAGTTCATCACCTGATTCAACATTGGTTCCGACAGAGCTACTTTTAAATTTTGAGAGGTCTAAGTAATTATCCATCAATAAAGAATAATATAAGCACAAGAAATTGTCACTTAAATTAGAAAGGGTCTAGGCTTTAATACCAAGATCTTAAGATATTAACTTTTTACTTCGTAAATCGACTACTAGAAACTATAATATCAATATGGTTATATTTCTTTTTTCTCTATTTACATTTACTTGCTTAGCTCAAACAGAATTTGTTTTTATCAAAGAGAAACCCTTTCAAGGAAACTGCTTTGAAAGAGATATAAAGACTAATGGAAAAACCTTTAGTCTCAAGGTCGCAAAGAAGAATTGTAAACCAGATAAGACAACCTTTATGTTTGAATATAAATCAGGTTACTGTTTTATAGTAGATGAAAAGAGTGGCGGAGATCAATATATTGAAAAAGTTAAAACTAAAAATTGCTCTACTGAATCCTCTGTTCATATGTTTTCACAAATCAATGGAAAATCAGCCTGCTATTATCTTGATAAGCCTACTAAAGGCCAAGCATTCTACCAGAAAGTAAATAATAAGGCTTGTGACACTGAAGAGTCTGTTTATAAATGGCAATCAAGTGGCGATCACAGAGGAAAATGTCTGATTCAAGAAACGACGGCTGGAGAAATTGTTTATGTTTATACCAAAGACACAAATTGTAGGCCCGAAAAAGTTGTTTACTCCTTTAAAAAGGAATCAAACTTCTTTAATGGTTCTTGTTACGAAATTCATCCAAAAGGACATCAAAGATATTCTAAAAAAGTTGCAAAAGAAAAATGTAAACCAGATGAAACTGTCTATATATTCCACACTCCTGAGGGGAAATCTTCTGGAAAGTGCTTTGAAATCGATAGCTTAACCAAGGGTGAAAACTATATTGACACCGTAAATGCAAAACACTGTAGAAAGGCGCTATAACGCCTTATTATCATTTGGTTTAAACAATGTTTTTCCTAAATATTATTGAAACAAATTCCGATATAGTCCATAATATATTCATTAAACCCTATTGGTGTTGTGTTGTACGTTGTGTTACCGTTGTACGTTAGTTGTTAAACAATCTCCATAGATAACCGAAATACAAATGGCCTTATGCTTTTTGGATTTGGTTATTAATTTAATTAAGTCTGATGATCGCCATTTCTTTTCGCTCACTCATTATAGGAGCGCAAGATGAAAAAATCGGTTATAAATTTCCTCACACTTCTCGTGATACTTAGTATTACTACAGCTTGTAGTGAAGAAGAATTCTATGAGAAAGACTACATTGAAACATTTAAAGATCAGGAAGATGTTCCTGATGATGGTGTAACTAACGGAACTGATGGATCGAACGGTTCAGATGGCACGGTTGGAACAAATGGATCTGACGGTTCAAATGGAACTGACGGGACAAACGGAACTGATGGGACAAATGGAACTGACGGGACAAACGGAACTGACGGAACAAATGGAACTGATGGGACAAATGGAACTGACGGAACAAATGGAACTGACGGGACAAATGGAACTGACGGAACAAATGGAACTGACGGGACAAATGGAACTGACGGAACAAATGGAACTGACGGGACAAATGGAACTGATGGGACGAACGGAACTGATGGATCTAACTCTGTAACAGTTGTTGATGAGTTTGTTCAAAACGCAACTTCAAAGAATAAAGTTGATATTCTTTGGGTCGTTGATAACTCTGGTTCAATGAGAAATGAACAAGCTAATTTAGCCTCTAACTTTGATGCATTCATTAATCAATTTGCTGATCTCGATGTAGACTTTAAAATGAGTATCACTACAACAGACACAGTTGGTAATAATGCTGGGAAACCAGTTCAAGATTCTCTTACTAAACTTACATCTGAGAAATTAGCTGAAAACAAAAGCCAGTTTATTTCTGATTTTCAAAGTATGATCCAGGTTGGAACAAGTGGCTCAGGAAGTGAAAAAGGAATTAAAGCTTCAGAGGTTTTCTCTAACCAATTTGCAAATCAACACTTCAGAGATGATGCATACTATGTCGTAATCTATGTAAGTGATGAAGATGATCAATCTGAAAAAGCAGTTAGTGAGCATTTACAACAAATATCTAAATGGAAATCAAACCAAAACTTAGTAAAAGCTTTTAGTATTGTTGATACAGTATCGGCACCCGGCCAAAGTGGAGGGTATACTTATGGATCAGAGAGATATCAAGAAATATCGAACCTAAGTGGCGGTAGTGTTTCAGATATCAATGATGACTTCCATACGACTTTATTAGATATGGGAACAGAGATTGTAACGCTTACTAAAAGTTTCCAATTATCACAAACTCCGAAAGACCCAGCGTCGATCGTAGTCAAAGTAGATGGAATAGTTGTTTCAGGATGGTCTTACAACTCTAGCAGCAAAACAATACTTTTTGCTGATGGTTCTGAGCCACAGAACAATCAAGTAATCAGCGTAACTTACGAGGTTGAATCATAGTGAATAAAATATACAAGTTGTTGTTATGTATGTTGGTAGTACCCTTAAACGGATTTGCCGGAGAAAATGATCTATATGATTTTCTCTGGCTCGATCCAGATAAAAAGGTCTACGTTCTTCAAAACAAGTTATACCAAAAGAAGAATTCTCTCTACGTTGACATTGGATATCTCACTAACATTTCTAGTGATTTTGAAGATGTTAACGGAGCTACGATGAAAGTTGGTTATTACTTTTTTGAAGAGTGGGCAGTTGAACTTATGTATAACACATACTCAAGTTCAACAAACTCAACATATGAAAGTGTAAAAGTCGTGAATGATGCTGAGCCATTTATCAGAAGAGCGAACTCCACAGTCGCGGCATTTGCGATTTGGTCTCCATTCTATGGAAAGATAAATACATTTAATAAAATCTATTATTTTGATTTATCTTTTGGAGTAGGATACGGAGCAATGAGTGCAGAAAGTAACTTGGACTCTGTTAGAACACCAAGTGCACCAAATACTTTTCAAAGTGAAGAATATAATCCAATCATGTTAAAAACGAACTTAAAGTTTCATATAAACCAAAATTTCCACTTAGGAGTAGAATTTCTAAATTCAAATTTCCAGGCAGGATCACCCAAGTTTCCGAATAAAAAAGAATGGAAACAGTTCAACGATTTTTCTCTTAATATCGGAGTATCATTTTGAGGTTAGTCTTAATCGCATTTTTGATATTGTCATTCTCACTTACCTCTCTTGCAAAAGTAGATAAGAGAGATAAGATTTATGAGGAAGCCTTAGAACTTTATAAGAGAAAGAACTACTTCTCTGCTCTTGATCATATTGGGAAGCAATATAAATATAAGAGTCCAGACAGAAATGCCAAACATCTTATTGAAAAGATTCTAGAGCATACTGGGACTCATTACTTCAATACTTACGGAGATCTTGAGCTTAGAAAAATGAATATCCCTGAAACGGATCTCATAATGGCCAAAAGAAACTTTTATTTAGGAAAGTATAAGTACGCTTTAAAACGACTTAATAAGATACCAAAAGCTCATAGACTAAAACCTGAAGCATTACTTTTAAAAGGTTCTGTTTTCAATATGAAAAATGAATTCGAAAAAGCTGATCAAGCATGGGCAGAGTGTTCTGAAGATGCTGTATCAAAAATCGGATTACAAAAAGAGAAAGTTCAGCGGTACTTCACAATCATTAAAGAAGATTGTTTTATAAATAGAGCAAGAATGCGCTTCAAGCAAAAAAAGTATTTAATGGCGATGAAGTTATACGACAGTATACCTAAGACATCATTTCAATGGCCTTACATACTACTTGAAAAAGCTTGGGCCCAGTATTACTTAGGTAATTACAATAATACTATTGGAACTCTTATAACTTACAACTCACCTCTTCTTGCTAGTTATTTTACACCTGAGGCTGAAGTTCTTAAAGCATTAAGCTATTACAAGCTTTGCCTTTATGATGATGCATTACAAGTCATAGAAAAGTATTACGATAACTACACTCCTAAAAGTAATAAATTAAGATCTGTAATAGCAAAGAACAACTCAGATACTTACTTTTTTGATCTTATGTTCACACCAATCACTGAAACGGAAAAAGATAGTGCTTTCCTTCGAAACTTAATTACTCAAGTAAGTAAGAGAGTTAAATATAATCTTGATCTTAATACTCTTTATACCTTAAATACCGAAATTGTTAGAAATGATAAGAAATCAAAGCAAAATAAACTAGCAGAGATAAAAAAAGACCTAAAAGAGCAAATCAACCATTATGTAAAAGTCTCAATGTACCGATACATAAACCAGATCCACTCTTTTGCAACAGAGATGTTCAATTTGAAGTTGGAAATCTTATCAGACAAAAGAAACCTTGTTTATAGAAACAAAGTTTCAAAGAACTTAAAAAGAGGTTCTTTAGAGAATGTTAAGAGAGAGAGTCATCAAGAGTTTTGGACTTTCGAAAATGCTTTTTGGGCAGACGAATTGGGTGACTATTCACTTGGTTTAAAATCTCAATGTAAAAAGAGGTAGTCATGATGAAAAGTATTTTAATGATTTTAGTTCTAACTTGTTCTTTATCTGCATTTGGTAAAGAGAATGTTGTCTATAAGTACAAACAATACGAAAAGTTTGACCTTGGTGACCTTGAAATTAAAGGATCAATCATCGCTCCAGGTGATCTATCCGTAAAAGAGAGAAGAAGAAAAATTTTTAAACGTAAACTTTACCGAAGAAAAAATTTCGATGAGTTTATTCAAAGAGATATCAAATTTATTAGATAAAAATATTCGGGGGAATAAAAGATGAGTGAAATAACTAAACAAGACGTCACAAGTCAAACAGAGCTTATAAACTCTGTCGCAGCACCTACTCAGGCAGAACTCAACTTTGTTCAGGAATTTGCAAAGTTTATGGATGACGGTGGTGTATTCATGTGGATCATTCTTGGAATGTGGGCTTTGGGTGTTGCTATTGCTCTTGAAAGATTTAAAAGTATATTCAAATACGATATCGACGGTCAAAGTTTGATGGGAGATATTCGCAAAAAAGTATTAACAAATGATGTGCAAACAGCAATTCAAGACTGCGCATCTTCAAAGTCACTTCTTGCAAATGTTTTAAGAAATGGTCTTAAAAGAGCAAATCAATCAAAAGAGCAAATCCAAGACGCCCTTGAAGCTAGTATGCTTGAGGCTATTCCCCATATCGAAAAGAGACTTGGATATCTTGCCCTAATTGCAAATACATCAACTCTTGTTGGTCTTCTTGGAACAATTTACGGACTAATCCAATCGTTTGCTGCTGTCGCATCTGCAGACGCTGCATCTAAAGCTGAACTTCTTGCCCTAGGTATTTCTAAGGCCATGAACACGACTGCATTTGGCTTAATCTCGGCAATTACAATAATGGTAGCTCACCAGGTTCTTTCTGCAAAAGCAGAAAAGATTCTTGGAGAACTAGAACATTACTCTGTGAAGTTAACTGACCTTTTATCTACTAAAAAAGGTGTTCAAGCACCGGCGAAAATTGATTCTGTAGAAAACGAAGCGGCTTAGGAAATAAATCATGGGAAGAAAAATAGCTAAACCACCGAAGTTAAACCTCATCCCAATTTTGGATGCGATTTTTATCTTCATATTCTTTTTATTGATGTCAGCTCAATTTCTAGACATCTTTGAAATTGGTAGTGATGCTCCAATCTCAGCAAGTAGTGAGACTCACCCTGAGAAAGATCCTTTGAACCTTACTTTAGAGTTAAGCGGCGATACGATTACTGTAAAGACAGGTATTAACGGGGATATTAAAAAGAAAATCCAATACAAGGAGATCTCTCAACTGAATGATCTTCTTATTGATATTAAGAAGGATTACCCAAAAGAATCATCAGTGATTTTAAAACCAAACTCAGGCTTTAAGTATCACAAGATTGTAAAAGTAATAGATCATGCAAGAGAAATTAGAAAGCCAGGTCTTGTTGTGCCTTCCATCGATGATAAAGGCAGAAAAACAGCATCAACAAAACTATTTGATCAAATAATATTTGAAACTCAAGAATAGGAATACTAATGAGAAGAATGTTTTTTAAAGGAAAAAGAGAAAAAAAGGAGCCGATGGAGATCGATATTACATCTCTACTGGATATTCTTGTTATTCTTCTAGTTTTTCTTCTTAAAAGTTATAATGCATCCGACCTCAAGCTCGATCTTGTTAAGAATCTAAGTGTTCCCGATTCTAAAGCTAGAAAACTTGGAAGCCATGCGATTATTATCCAAGTTGATAAAAACAGTAATATTTGGATTGGAAAAGATATGATTGCACAAATTCCAACATCGGGAGCTGAAATACCAAAGCTACTTGAATTACTAAAATCTAAAAAAGAACAAGACCGGGCGCCTGCAGCTAAAAAATCAAAATCTGTCAATTTAGTTTTTGATAAAGATACGCCTTACAAATCATTACAAAAAGTAATGCATACATCAGCGATTGCTGGTTTCACTGAGTTTAAATTTATTGTCCAGGGTAACTATTAATGAAGTATTTTTTACTTTTAACTCTCATATTTTCCACTGTTTCTGCAAAGCCTAAAGAAGCTAGCAAATGGCAGACGTTGATGAAACTCATCGACCAAGAAATATCAACTATCAATAGAGCTAGAAAGAAAACTAGTAGCTTGAAATACAGACTATTAGAACTTCAATCAGAAAAGATTAAACTTTGGAAACAAAAAGAAAATGAAATTTTTGTAAAGATGGGTCTTGCTGGGAAAAAGATTTCTAGAAAAAGAGCATTTAAGAAGACTTTAGAGCTTTACGAGCAAGCAAGAAGACAGGGTCTGGATATACTTAAACGTCATCCAAGATCACCTTACAAGCCTGCAATTTACTATACACTAGCATTAAATTCTCGTGATTATTCTTATGATGAAAAAGAATTTACATATCTTAGATCAGCACTTGCACTTTCTCCTAAAGGAAGTGAGATAAGATATCTCACTAGGACTTCCCTAGCAGAATATTACTACAATAAGAAAAAATATAAAAAAGCAGTAGAGCTATATGATATTGTGACAAAAAACTTAGATGATGAGTGGCATACAAAAAATCTCTACAACTACGGTTGGTGTCTACTTAAAACACACAAATTTGAAAAAGCAATTACAACTCTTGAACATGCATATGATCTTTCATCAAAAGATTTTTACATCGATTTCAGAGGTCAGATAATGAGTGGCCTTGTGAATTTTTACGTTCTTGGTAAGCAAATTGAACGCGGTAAAAAGTTTATACTGAGTAAGGTTGATGATAAATATGACGCTTTATTTTCATATCTAAAAAAAGTTTCTAATAAAGGTTACAAAGAAGAATCAATTGAGCTTATTGCTTTAACAGAAAAGTTCATTGATCCCAAACAAAGAGATGTTCAACTAGCTGACCTTAGACTTTTCCAGTTTGACTTTCACAAGCAATTTAATGAAAAGTTTAAGATGCACGAAATCAGCCAAGCAATTAGTAAATTGAAACTTACTGATTACCAAAAAGAAGACATTACTTATAAAATTTCAGAAGAAGTTGGTACACAGCAACTACTTTTAAAGAATGAATACAACAAAGAAGACGGTATCTATACAGCCTCTAGACTAACAACAATAATAAGTTATTTTGATCTCTTATCTGGGTTTGATACAAAGAACTCTTCGAAGTATCTGTATTACTCTGCAGAGACTCTATATACTGTAGCAGAATTCAAAAAAGCATTAACTTATTATAAAAATGCGATAGAGATACAACAAAAGACAGCAAGTGATTTAGATCTGAACGAGAAAGCAATCGACTCAATCTTTTCTTGTATCGACCTTGCAAAATTATCAAAAGTAGAAAAATCTACAGAGCTTGAATATGCTTATACAAAACATATAAGTATATGGCCGAATACCCAAAAGAGTTTCATTATTTATCCAAAACTATTCTCATTGTATCTATTTTCGGAAAGGTTTGATAAGTCTCAGGCGACTATTAATGCTTTTCATGAAAGTTTTCCAAAAGCAATTACTGAACAAAGAACTCTTTTCAAACAACAAATAGATTACTTTATCAAGAAAGAGAAAATTAACCTTATTGCAGATAAAATTAATCTTATGTATAAAGGTTACTTAAACTTCTCTTTTAAAGACACGAAGAAAACTGAAAAGATCCTTGCAGATATTTTATTTAATAAATATCAAGGTCTCAGTGTCGCTGGTAAAAAAGATGAGGCGATAGCCGGATATAAAGCTATTTTCTATAAGAAAAAGTATCCAAAGTCAGTTAGAGCAGACGCAGCGTTCAACATGGGGATCATCTACATTGACCTTCTTGATTCATCAAGAGGAGTTAAGTGGTTCAAGAAATCTTTTCCACTGTTTACAGATAAAGAAACAATCCAAAGAAGAGAATATTTAGAGAAAGTCTCACTTCGATCATCCCTACTTCAAGATTTTTTGAATGCCGCGAACATTCAAAAAATAGTACTTCAACTTTTTTGTCACCAGGACAAATCAAAAAACTTAGACTCATATAACAAGTCAATTGTTTATGATTTAGCAAATGACTACGTAACAAAAGCGATGTTTACCTATAATAAATATAAAAGTTGCATTCCAAAAGAAAACAAATGGATTGATGAGTATATACTGACTCACCTTTTCATGATGAATCATGAGTCAGACCTAGAAAAGTTTGCTTCATCAATCGAAATTAAGAAGCAGTTTAAGGATAAACTTGGTGCATACTATGAAAACCTTTACTGGAAATATTATGGAAAAAGTAAAAGAAAAGAAATCTTGTATAGTTCGAAAATCGCAGATCTGAAATGTGAGTCATGTTATGTTTTTTCGAAAAGTAGAGCTGGCCTAGAGAACTTAGAAAAGTCTATTAAGAATCATTTAAGTAAAAAAATTCGTGTTGGAAAAACATTTAATCCGGAAGCTTTTAATAATATATTAACGAGTCGATTGACTTCTATTCAACCTGTATTAAAAGAAGGTGATAATCTTCTTGCACTCGCTCATCCAGAGATTTCAATTATGGCTTATGACCTTCTCACAAGTTATGTAGAAAACTTTGCAAATGAGATTGCAGGAATAGAAGTTCCAGTAGAAGACAAAGATTTTCAGAAACAATTTCGTTCACAAATGATTGCAGTTAGCTCTCAGGTTGGCGCTCAAAGTAGTAACTATAAAAAACAAGCGAACAAGTTTGTATCAAAAAACAATATTTTAACTTTTACCCAAAACAAAACTCATAGTGCTTATGATGTTCTTCAAATTGGAGAAACGAGAGCACCTGCTGGAGTGAAGCTATCGACACTAGATCTGGGGGAAAAATGATTAAGATCATTTTATTACTTACACTTTTTATATTTGTTGGATGTGCTACATCTTCCAAAACTAATACAATATCAAAATCTGAAAACGATGGGCTTCGTTTTGAGTCATTTAGTCGTTATAATTTACAAAGACTTGAAGCAGTAAAGGGTAAAACAGCTTTAGCATCTTGCCATAGCGGTAAATTCACGGAATCTCTTGATAAGTTGAAACAAACTCTAGATATAGAAAAAAATAATCCCAAATACTGGAATAAGATTGCTACTTGCTACCTTTTAAAACAAGAATTACCAAAGGCTAAGTTTTATTTCGACTTAGCTCTTAAAACCTCTGGAAAAGACACGAGAACCCAAGCAGTAATTAATAATAATCTTGGGTTGTATTACAACCTACTAGGTAAAGAGTCTTTGGCCGTAAATGCTTTTGAAGAAGCATCTAAACTACAGCCTAAATTCCTTACTCCGAAGTATAATCTTTCTACGTTATATTTACGTTTTGGTATTTATAAGAAAGCAAAAAAACTTCTTGACCAACTTTATAAAGAAGCGCCCAAAGATATTGATTTCCTAGCTAATATGGGGCACCTAAATTTGATGACTGGTAAATATAAACAATCTGTTTGGTTTTACAATAAAATACCAAGCAATGTTGCGAAAAGAGATTCTATTGCGACTAATTATGCAATGGCGCTTCTTATGCAAGGAGATCATAAAAAAGCGAAACAAGTTATCGATTCTGCTGAAAACTCAGATTCGTACTACTCTGTAACTCAAACGCAAATACTAAAGAAGATTAAGTATGAAAACAAATAGTATAAATTTGATTCCTGCTGATCATCAGTATGAATCAATAGACATTAACAAATCAAAGATCCTAGTTGGTTCAGCTGACAATTGTGATATTACAATTGGAGCGACTTCTATTTCTCATTATCATGCTCTTATCGAATCAGATAAAGACGGGATGATGCTCATAATGGATCTTAACAGTGCCAATGGTGTATTTGTTAATGGTTCTCGTATTACATCTATTACCCCTATTACAATCGAGGATAGTGTAACTATAGGTTCAGTTCACTACACTGTTATTAATAGTGATGAAAAAGCTGAATTTGAACAACTTGATAGTGAAGTTGCCTTTATCTCCAGTGATGAGAAGGTTTATGTTCCAACCCAGTTGTCAGGAAATGAGATTTTAATTGACGATGAGTACTGTGATATTATTTTTGATGAGAGTCACTTTAGCCCAATCACAGAGGTTGCCGTTAAGAACATCTCAATATCAGACTATATTCAGATGGAAGAAATTGACGAGGCTTTTGAACTCGAAAAAAGAGACTATGCAAAGTGTATTCAGGTTACCACTTTAACTACAGGAACAATTTTAGATCAATTTTATCTTCCATTAAATCTCAAAACGATTAAAGCCAGTTCTACTCCTCAGAACAAAACGATACTAATTGAAAACTTAGCTGGTGCTGAAGAGGACTTTATTTCAATTCAAAATGGAATGGTACATATTAATCCACTAGCAGGTTTTTCGATATCCAAAGACAGTTTGAGTCTTGAAGATGAATCAACGGTAATTATCCTTACGAAAGGGACATATCAAGTTTTCATTGAGATATCAGATGTTCCAAATCATCTTATCAATATTCCTCAAATAGTTAGAGAGAAAGCATTTATTAAAGACTCAGCAAAAGTTGTTGCTGGAATCATGCTTCCATTATTGATGCTTCTTTTTGTTAACTTTGAAATACCTAAACCTAAGAAAAAGATTTCTATTATTTATAAGAAACCTACTAATGCAAAGGTTGAGGGTAAAAAACTAGCTTCAACCAACCCTACAGACAAAGTTAAAAACACTGGCCATAAATCAACAAAACAACCAGAAAAGAAAGTTTCTCATAGCAAAGCTGGTAAGAAAGCGAAGCAAAAAGCTCCAAAGAAAGTAACAAAAGTTGCTAAAGCAGAACCTAAAAAGGCTCCAACAAAACCAACAAAGAAAGCAAAAGCACCTGTTAAAGCTTATTCTTTCAAGATGGCAAGTAATGTTAAAAGTTTATTCTCTAAATCAAAGTCTGTTACAAAGACAGCTTCAAGAAGTGTCGCCTCATCAAGTGCTTCTAGTAGTGCCGTTACAGGGAGTTTAAATACTCAAGTAAGTGGTACTGCTTCAAGTGAAGTTGGGAATATGGGAAGTGATTTAGCTGGAGCTGCTGCTAGTATGGGATCAAAAGGTCTATCATCAAAAGCTGGTAGAGATACTTCATACATCCAAACAAAAACAGTTGTTCTTGGAAGTATGGATCCAGAGCTTCTCAGAAAGATTCTTCAAAGGTATCTTCCACAGTTTAGACATTGTTATCAAGAAGAGCTTGCAACAAACTCTGAGGATATTAAAGGAATAGTCGACCTTAATTTTACTATTCTTGGATCAGGTAAGGTTTCAGAGATAGACATAAAAGCTAAAGATAAAAGATTCTCACGCGGCGGTATAAACTGTATGGGTAAAGTCTTAAGCATCATAGACTTTCCAAAGCCTAAAGGTGGAGGACGAGTTGCCGTCAAACAACCGCTTAGTTTCTTCTCTGAACAAGAGAATAGTTAATCTTTCTTATCATAGAAAATTTAATAAATTTAAATATATCTAGGTGCCTCATTCGAAAGAATGAGGCACTTTAAAATTCATCCTATTACAAGACCACAATCGGGACATTCTGCTCCCGTTGGAGCAAAAGAGAAGCTGCATGCAGGACATGTTACTTGTTCTGAATTGGGATCAAAAACAGAGTTGATAGCCTCCCAATTTACATCATGGCCCTCAATAAGCTTTTGGTAATTTTCTTGATATTTATTAGAAATTGCTTCCATATCCTTTTCAAATCCCAGTACTTCAACTGTAACAGAACAACCTCTTGTACACGTTTGATCATTATGGTTAAGTATGAGTTCAACACCTTCTTTTCGCAGGTCATCTTGCAAACTTTTGGCATCGTTAAGGGGCATTACAGCTAGTCTAATTGGTTCCATTTGATTATTATAATACGGAAAAGGAATTTTATGGAAGAATTAAAATACGATGGAAAATTTATCCAAGTAAAAGAATTAACTATTGATAATCATGTATGGGAGAAGGTCTACCTTCCCGACTCATTAGTTGTTATTCCCATTACAGATAAAAATGAAATGATTTTCATTGTAGAGAAGAGACCTCATGAGGTACCTAATCAACGGCTAAAAATGGTTACAGGTCACATAGATCCAGGTGAAACTCCTATTGGCTGTGCAGGTAGAGAGCTTCAAGAAGAGGCAGGATATAAAGCGAATAAAATGGAAGAACTTATGGTTCAACACTCCAATGGAACAGTAAATAGTAACTTTTATTACTTTTTGGCGACTGACCTCGAAGAATCAAAACTACCAAACCCAGACGGCGAAGAAACAATATTAGAAGTCCTCAAAATTGATATAGAGAAAGTTAAAGAAATGCTCTCTACAGGAGAACTTCTGTGGACTCTTTCAACTCTGGGATTATTTAAAATATTTGATATGCTAGATAAAGGTAAGATTTAACATAACATTTCCTCTAAGACATTTTTCTCTGAGGCTATAGTTCTTTCTTTCTGATTTTTTCATTAAGTAATATACACTCTCAAATATTTTACCTTTAATCTTTTCAAAAGACTCTCCTATCAGGTAGTAATCAACTTCTTTACATGACTCAATGTTTTAAGAGCCTAATCACAATTTTTCATCAAGCTGTAAATTTCAAAAAACCATGACATCAACCTATAATTTAGATAAATTAACTTTATGATCAAACAGTTTGAAATCACGTTACAAAGTAATTCTCGAGGCTTCCATTTGATAACTCAAGAAATTACGGCCCATCTAGACTCATTACCAAGTCAAGGTCTACTAAACTTATTTATTAAACATACCTCCGCTGGGATCACAATTAATGAAAATGCTGACTCAACTGTTCGAGAGGACTTTGAGGCTATATTCAACAAGCTCATCCCAGAGAATGAACCCTTCTATAAACATACGTTTGAAGGCCCGGACGACATGCCTGCTCACGTAAAAGCTAGCCTAGTTGGAACATCGCTCCAAATACCAATTACTGACGGAAAACTCAATATGGGTACCTGGCAAGGAATCTATCTATGCGAGTTCAGAAATCATGGTGGTCCTAGAAAAATTGTGGTAACTGTCATTGGTGAAAACTAAGATCCCATTTAAAGAACATTCACTTTTTTTTGCTCCAATGGAAGGCGTAACAGACGAAGCCTATAGGAATGTAATCACTACTCTTTATCCAGAGTGGGACTACATATGTACAGACTTTTTAAGAATCCCAACTACTGGATCCTATCCAGATAAACACCTCGTTAAGCATTATGGAGAAAAAGTATACTCAACTCCTGAATTAAAACAAAAAACCATCTATCAAATCCTTACTAGTAGTACCGCTTTTACTGAGGATCATATTCAGCGTATTAATTCTCTTGGTATTGATTGGTTAGACATAAATTTAGGGTGCCCATCTAAGACCGTTTGCAAAAACCAAGGCGGATCTTATCTTTTAAGTGATCATGATAATTTAAGAAAAATTATAAAAACAATAAGACAAAATTTTAAAGGTACTTTTACAGCAAAGATTCGAGTGGGATATAAAGATGACCTGCAATTTGATTCGACCTTAAAGCTTCTAGAAGCTGAGGGTGTAGAGGCCATAACAATTCACGCCAGAACTAGAGATCAACTCTATAAAGGTGTAGCAAAGTGGCAATACGTAAAACATGCAGTTAACCAAGTTGATATTCCCATCATCGGCAATGGTGATATATGGACAGTGTCGGATATAGAAGACTACTTTGACTATACTGGCTGTCACTCAGTAATGATTGCAAGAGGTGCACTAAAAACACCTTGGCTCGCTCGAGAATTTCATGCTGGACGCAAGGTTGAAGATCCTCAGATGCGAATGCTAGAAATGCTTAAATACTATAAAGAGTTTTATAAAGAAATGGAAAATATGCCCAAGCTAAATGATCTTGCTAAAAATAGAAGATTGAAATCAGTTTCTCGTTATATTTTTGATCCTATGCCAGATTCAAAAGATAAAAAGAAAAAGTTTCTCCTGAGTAAAGACTATAACGAAATGATGGATATTGTCTCAAATCTCATCTAATCATCATTATTATTAAACATTAAGTTTCGTTCAAAATCGTCTGAGGAAGTCGCATTGGCTTTAGCCTCCTCCATTGATATTTTCCCTTGTTTATACAAATCTGTAATATGTTGATCAAAACTTTGAGTTCCAAGGCCTTTCTTACCTTTTTCAATATATGTATATATCTCAGAGATGTTATCTGGATCATTAATAGCTTCTCGAATACCAGGACTCGTAATCATGATCTCAAGAGCTGCAACTCTCCCCTTACCATCGACCGTCTTTAAAAGTCTTTGGCTCACGGTTGCATATAAATTATCTGATATTCTTGATCTAACTGCATCTTGCTCCTCTGGAGGAAACATTGAGATCAATCGCCCAATGGTATTTAATGCATCTGTAGTATGAACTGTTCCAAATACAAGGTGACCAGTTTCTGCAGCTTTTATGGCAATACTAATTGTCTCAGCATCTCTCATTTCACCAATTAATATAATATCTGGATCTTGTCTAAGTGCTGATCTTAATGCTCCACCAAAGTCATCTGTATCTTCACCTATCTCTCGTTGAGTTATTCTCGCTTTAATCGGCTGATGAATATATTCAACTGGATCTTCTAGAGTTAAAATATGAACAGCTTTCATTTTATTGACGTGATTTATCATCGCTGCAAGAGTCGATGACTTACCAGACCCAGTCGCACCAGTTACAAGAACCAAACCATTATGAGCGAGAGCAATTTTATTTACGATTGGTGGTATTCCTAGAGCTTCTGTAGTTGGTATCTCAGTGTTGATAAGTCTAAGGATAATTCCCATCTTCCCTTGGTAACGAAAAAGATTGTAACGAACACGGCATATCTTCCCGACAGCATATGATCCATCGAGTTCTTTCTCATTATCGATGTTATTTCTTTTCTCTTCATCTTTAACAAGGATAAGAGCTATATCTTTAACATCATCATAACTGTATGGATCTACTTTGATAGGCACGAGATCTCCTCGCATTCTAAAACAAGGGCGCTCATTAGTACGAATATGAATATCAGAAACACCATTTGATGCAGCTGATTTAACTAGTTTAACGAAGTCTTCATTTGTTATTGCCATTAGGTCCTACTTTAAGATGAATTTTTTGCCTTGGTGAAAACAATACGCCTTACCAACAAAATGAATTTTATCATGATCTATAACGATACCACTTCCGTCAGGACAAGCATAAACAGGCTTATCCGTTTTTTTTGAATAAATCGTAATTTCTTTGTCATATCGTTTGGAGTTTTTATAATGGGGAAAGAATTCAAAATTAACTAACCCCATAGATTTTAAATTTTTTAAATTTTCAGTGTTATCGTCTCGATCAAAAGATGGAAAAGAAGCCGTCTCAATAGATTGAGTCATGATAATTGCGCCAGCAGATAGTCCTGTTAAGATTCCACCATTTCGAACAAACCTCTTAAGATCAGAAAGCATACCTGTTTTTCGTAAGTGCTTTAAAAAATAAAAAGTATTTCCTCCTGATAGATGAATAATATCAGATTTAAAAACTTCTTCTTTCAAAACTTCCGTATAATCGCTATCAATAGGAAAGTTTATAATATTGTGAATATTGAATTTTCCATACTGGTCTACAAATTCTCTGAAGTCCTGATCACATAAATATGAACATGAAGGTATATAAGTTATTTGAGGGTTTTTACCAGATAAGCCTATTAGCAATTCATCTAGGACGTTATTTTCATAATCATGTCCACCACTATAGAAGACCAACCTCATAGACCTTCCCTATGTTCTTTAACTATTTCAAAGAACTTTTTAACAAGGCCACTTACCTCTCTATTTTCAACAGGAGTTTGAAGTGGATTAAAGTTTTGAATCTGTGCAAAATCTTTAATCACGTCGTAAATCTCTCCTACTGAGAGCTTATCTCTTTCTTTCAAAAGTTGCTCGACGATCAGAGAGACTGAGTCTCCTGTGACTCGAGCTGTTTTATTGATAACAGAAGCACGCATAGATACATCGAGAATTTGTTTTTCAAAAGATGTACGATTATTTTTTGCGACAAGCTCAATCAACTTCCAATACAAGTCTTGAAACGATCTAATCATTTTGCTTCTATAAGGGTTAATTTCACAATCTTCTTCGGTTGCATAGTTTGATTTCAAGATTGAGATAAACTCATCGTCTTCAATTTTAGACTTTCTTGTGATCATGAGTTTTGGTAATGTTCTCAGAATATCTCTCATACAAAAGATTGCGTCCCATGAGATTCCATCAGCAACCTTAATAATTCCTTTTTTACTCTTTGCTCTTTCAAAGTAAGAGAAAACCTTTCTATATTGCAGAATTATCTTTAGTTCATTCTTTAAAAGACTCGTTACTTCTTTTTCGGAGAAACCAATTTTAAAAAGAAGACTTTTATTTTTTTGATTCTCAAACTCTTGATCGAATATTTTCAAACATTCATCTCTTTTAAAAGCATGAACATTTTTCTTTTCGCCAGATTGAATGTAATCCACCACTTGAGCAAATGTTTGTACAATATAGCGGGCTTTCTCTCTTTGCTCTAAAATTGAAGTTGAGAAACGGTCTACATCGTCATAACGGTACTCCGAATGAAACAGTCCAAACTGTCTTATAGAGCCATAGTCAATGATACTACCATCCATAAGAATATTGTCACCGTCCCAATCAAGCCAACAAAAGATGTATTCATTTTCAAATGTTGCAGAAATGCCACCGAAGACCCGTGCGAAGTGATGAAGGAAAAATTTATATTTTCCATCTCCCTTAGGACAGTGTTCAAATGATTTTAAGCCTCTTTGAGACTCTATATAGTAATCGAGTAAATCTTTTAGTGGCTCTACTTCATTTTGCTTCAAGTACATAAAGAAGTGACTAGGTCTCAAAAGAGATTGATGGGCACGGACATTTATTGCATATCCTTTTTCAAACTCTAAGACTGCAAGAGTTCTTTCAGTACGAACTTGGTTCTGATAAAACACTTCACTAAAAAGAGCTTGCGCTATTCCTTCATCAATCTCTGCATATCCACAACCATAAGATATTGTTGGGTCACCATTTTCAAAAAATTTATTAAATTTCGTTGTTGCAGGACTCAGTCTAGTTGCTCCTGTACCACAACTTGATACATCCCACTGCTGATTATTATGCCTTACTCTTCCGTTCCATATACTTCTTCCGTCTCCAGACGACTTACCTTTTTTATCTTTGTGCTGAAGTTGTAAGTATCTCGTGGCCATATATTTGCCATCTTTAATTTCTTTCTTTGGATATTCATTATTATTTTCAATATCAAATTCATTGATAATGATTATTCCAAATGTATTTTTTAATTTCTCAGTGAGTTCTTTATCTAGTTTATTGTCATGATCTTTTGGAATGAGTCCCATCTCTTTTGCTAAGTCAAAATTAAAGAATCTTACTTTTGCACCAGGTCTGATTCTCGCTTGATAATCGACAAACCCTTCGGGCAGAACTTTTTTAAATGGATGAGATCCATCCAATGAATTAAATTTTTTTAACTTGGATTCCAAGTTTGGAATATTTTTTATAGTTGAGTCGCCCACAGAAGTATTATACCGATAATATCAACAATTTCAAAAGAACTCTTTACTCTCTTAGAGCTCCGAGTTTATCCGACACTTTTGCTCGGGCAGCAGCGAAGTGCCTATCAGAAAGATCGAAGCCTTTATTAATGATTCTAATTTCTTCTGATTCGTCATTTGCTACAGTTCCATCGCTTGCCGCTATATAAAAAAGTGCTTCAACTATTTTATAGCGTTCGTTTTGATCCATGACTTCCTTCAAAGAATAGACGAATTTATGATTCTCAAGACCTGCGAGCTCTTTTATATGTTTATTGGCTAAGTTTACAATGTTGCTAATTTCTTCGTCTTTAAAGTCAGTCATCTCTTTGAGAGCTTTATGCATATGGACAACTTCAGATTTCTCTAATGAGAAATCAACATAGGCCACGCGTGCAAATAAACCAGCAAGACAAGTAGTCTTTATAAGTTCTTCCTCAGATAGGTTCGGAAACATCTCCATTACCTCGTAATGAAGAGAGCTGTGCTTTTTCACTGCATCCGTTGAATTTGTATTGCTAAATATATCCCAAAAACTCATAATAACTCCTTAATCTATTATATTCACCAGGAGTCTATATGAAAGAATTAATTATGATTTTACCGCTTTTTGTACTTGTCTCATGCTTTGGTGAAGACTTTAAGGTTGGGCAATGTATTCAGAAACCAGATGAGTCAACTGTTTGGCAAATAAACGAGTTTAGTGAAGGGTTTGCAAAGATAAAGATTACAAAAAAAGGAGTAAGTCCTATTTCAGAAAAAGAGGTCGCTCTTCCCGGTGGCTATATTAAAACTCAATGTAGATAATTTATTCGAGTATGGCTTCAAAGTGCCTAGAGGTTAAGTAAGATAATCTTACTCTTTTCTCAAGGCTTTCAGGCATAGTGTTTAAGAAAGATTCTAACTGTTCACTAAATCCGAGATCTATCGCAAATTTATCAGCTTCTACTTGAGCTTCTAAAACATCCAACTTTCTGTCTGAATGCTTATAAAATATATGGCCTAATTCATGCGCTAAAACAGCACAGGAATCATCAGAATTAAAAGAGCGTAACATCTTAACCAATTCAGGAAAAATCATAACAATCGAGCATCTAATAGGTTGAATAGCACAACTAAACCTTCCCGATGAAGGAATAAACCAAATATCACTTTGTCCATAAAGTTGTCTTAAAGTGTCTAGAGGGACTAGGCTGAAGAATTCTTCAAAGTTTGATTTTATATATCTGTCATTCACAATCCAGCTATGTTCTGGATTTTGGAAAAATTCAAAGAAGAAATCTTCTTTTGTTTTAAATCTTTTTGGTCTTAGTAGTTGTTGCAGCATCAGATCTCCTATTAACCTTATCGGCTGATAGAAGTAAAAGATGATAACTTATCTTGGACTAATTAGTACTTGAGTCTGTTGGTTTGGTTGTTTCTATACTTGAAGGCGTACTTGGTAGTTTAGGACGTGGTCTATTCCTATTTCTATTCTCCAATAGATCATTCTGGTCAAGCTTTCGTTGAATCTTTCTCTTCTTTTGTAATTCCAAAAAGTCATTTCTTCTTATTTTATTTTTATTCTTTATCCCATTAGCAAGATCTTTTGGCTTCTTAGTTATAAGTGATTTAACATTTTTTTTACGTATAAGCTTAATAGTCATCGGTTTTAGATCTTTAGTTCTTTCCACGTAGTCACGTTGTTCGTGATCCCATCGTTTTTCTTTTTCTCCAAAGATAACTTCATTTCGATCCCACTTCGATTTTTTGTCTGAGTATTCTTTATAAGCTAATTTCTTTTTTATTGAAAATTCATTTGTATTCGATGCCGGAGACATATCCCACGATAGATTCTTTAAGATGTCATATCTTTTTATGGCCGTGAAGGTTCTATCATTCTCAACTACAAGTCCTTGCCCTTTTATAAGAATATCTTTATGACCTGAGAGTTCGTTATGAATTTCGACTTCTCCTGTTTTTACTAAAAGCCAAACATCTTTAGATTCTTTATCTCTCGATACTAGAAGTTTTGTCCCTCTAACTCCCATTACTGTATTGTTGGATTTAATAGTTAAAGTTTTCTTTCCATTGGATGAAACAACATCAGAGAATATAGTTCCCGCTTTCAATAGAAGATTTGCTCCTTGATCAAGCTCACTAGATTTTTCAAAATAGTATGGTAGATTCACAACAGTTATCTCTGAATTCTCTTCAACTTTATGCGTAGAATGCCCTTTAATTTTAAGAACGACAAAAGCATCCTTACCAGTGAGAAGAATGTCTCCTTCAACAAGATTATCTCCCTTATCCAAGTTAACTTTTTCATTTTCTAAATTTATTTTTTGTACTTTTCCTTTAGAAAAGATGACTTTCATATCCACGGCTTGAGCTGCTGTTGATAGTGTTAAAAAGATTAGCAGAATTTTAGAAATTATAAACATACTCAACTCCGCCTTTTTCTTTTCTTGCATTGACGTAGAAACGTACATCGTTCGAATTGAACTCTACTTGTCCTAAAAGAAAGGGAGCAATCAGAAAAAGTTTTTCAGTATATTCACCTAAAACCTTTCTCTCAATATCTTTGGTGATTCGTTTGGTTCGTTTTTTAATAAAGGAGTAACTAAGAAGTGCATCACGAGTTTGATTCATCATTACCTTTGAACTATATCCATCAAACTCTGAATCAAAGACAGATGCAAATACAGAAAAGCTAAATAATAGAATTAGAACTATTTTCAAAAAGAAACTCCGTTTTCTTAATTATAACTTAGCTTATATTCTAATAGGAAGATGGAAAAATAGACTTAACATTTGGTAGGTTTATAAAAATAAAGCCCAAGTATTACACTTGGGCTTTCATATTATTACTAGAACTTAGGTCCTAAAAAGTAGAATGCTAGAAGTGCTATAAATGTTGGAAAAAGTGCCGCTTTTAAAAGTCCCAGTGGACTAATACCGTCTTCTCCAAAGTTTTGTTTCAATATTCCAAATCCCGCAGGGTTTGGAGCATTGGCGATAACTGTCAAACCACCACCAGTAACTGCACCAGCAACGAGGTAGTATTTCTTGGCATCTGATAAATCAACTAATGAACCAAGATAAGTTAAAGCTGCATTATCGGTTAAACCAGTAAGTCCAGTAGCTCCTAAATAGAGTGGAATGTCTCCAAGAGAACTTAGAACTGGCTTTAGCCACCACGCCTGAAGTGATCCAAGTGTTACAAGTCCACCAAGGAAAAATCCTACGAGTAGAGATTCTTTTAGTTTCACATCATCTTGATACTCTTGAGTTACTGTCGTAAACCCTAAGAAAAATAAGAATATTGCGAAGAAAACAACCATATGATGAGCAGTCAAAACTACAAGAGCTAAGAAAATAAGATGAGTTGCAGTAATCCACCACCTAGGGTGCATTTTTTCACCCGTCTCTTCTCTTAATAAAAATTGTCCAACAAGTTCTTTTTTATAAATCATCGATACTACAAATGTACATATAACAATTGCGACAGCTGCTTTCCAGCCAAAGTGCATGAACATGTGACTAAAGCCCCATCCCCATTTACCAGCAACCATTAAAACAGGAGGAGCTGCAAAGTGTGAAAGAGTTCCACCAATTGAGATATTTACAAAAAGTAATCCTAAAGTTGCATACTTAAACTTCATCGACATATCAGGTTTGGAGTAAAAGTTTTTTTGAAGAATTAAAGCTGTAACCGTCATTGCTGCAGGTTCTGTAATAAAAGATCCTAAAAGAGGACCAAAAATTAGGGCAGACATAAAGAAAGATCTTTTCTCATCGTAAGGAAAAATTTTTGAACAAAATATAATTAAGCTCTCTGCAAATTTAATGACTGGTCTCGTTCCGGCCATTGCCATAATAACAAATACAAACCCAGGCTCTGTAAAGTTTAAGGACTCAAGAAATTCTACTCCCGCTCCTCCTCCACTATATGCCATGATTGCAAGAACAAGTACTAATGCCCACATTCCAAATACTGCTTCAACTTCACCTAAGAAATGAAAAGCATTTTCGCCAATTGATCCAGCTGGATATCTATGTGCTATTTCTTCAAATTTTTTGACCAAAAATGTGTGCACAACAGCAAGTGCAAATAACACGGTGGCCAATAATTCGATCGGCGTCGGATTCATATACTACTCCAAGGTAATTAATTAATAGATGCTTACAGTTTAATCTAAATATAGGGAATTTCTAGCAAAAAAAAACTCCCATATTGGGAGTTTGCAATTAGTTATTTTGAAGATGCTTAATTATTTTCCGTCATCGCCTATAGAGCCTACTGGACATGCTTCCATTTGTTCGACGCACATCTCAATTTCATCTTCAGTTTCTGGTTGCTTGTAGATGTAGGCATTTCCGTCCTCATCTTCTGCATAAAAGTCTGGTGCTCCATTGTAACAAACATTACACGCGATGCATCCTTCCCCATTTTCATCATCTGGATCTGTACAGTAAAACTTCCCCGGTATATTCTTTGGATGTTTCATCTCTTTATTTGACATTTATTTCTCCCACGCTCATATTTGAGGGTTTATAATACTTAAAAAAGGTTAATTTGTATATGAAAGAAACAGCGTTAAATCTAGCAAGAACTTGGGCAAATGATCAATACTTTGATGAAGCCGATAGAAATGAGATAACTTCTCTTTTAAAGAACTATGCTCTAAAAGAAGAAGAAGTTACTGATCGCTTTTATCAGGACCTCGAATTTGGAACAGGTGGGCTTCGCTCTATTATAGGTATGGGTTCGAACAGAATCAATAAGTACAATGTTAGAAAGGCGGTACAAGCTATGGCCGATGTTGCACTAGCTGATAACCCCAAAGATCCCAAGGCTGCAGTTTCTTATGATTGTAGAAACTTCTCATTTGAATTTGCAAAAGAAGTGGCAAGTGTTTTTGCCAGGAATGGAATTAAAACATATATCTTTTCAGACCTAACACCCACTCCAATGTTATCATATGCTGTTAGATACTATGGCTGCGTTTGTGGAGTTATGATTACTGCCAGCCATAACCCTAAAGCTTATAATGGCTTTAAAGCCTATTGGTCGGATGGATCTCAAGTGACCCCACCAGAAGACGCAAACATAATTAAAGCTTATGGAAATATTAAAGATTGGAATCAAGTTAAAACAACTGACTTTAATGATGCTGTAAAAGAAAATATGATTGAGTGGATTGGAGAGGAAGTTAACGAGTCTTTCTATAAAATCATTGAAAATATATCTTTAAACCCAAAGATGATTAAGGATAACCCAAAGACTGCAAGCTTTGTTTACACTCCCCTTCATGGAACAGGTTACATACCTTGTAAAACTATTTCTGAGCGAATGGGATTTGAGAACTTTCACATCATCAAAGACCAAGCGGTGTTTGATGGAAACTTCTCAACGGTTGAGACAACTCCCAACCCAGAAGATCCAAAAGCATTAAAATTTGCAGTTGAAAAAATGATAGCTATAGACGCAGATGTCGCTTATGGAACTGATCCAGACGGAGACAGACTTGGTGTCGTTGTAAATCAAAATGGCAAAGCAGAATATCTTAACGGAAACCAGCTTGGCTTTCTAATGATTGATTACATTTTTAGTGAATTAAAAAAACAAAACAAACTTCCTAGTAATCCACTAGTTTTAAAAAGTATTGTTACCAGTGGTCTGCAAAATAATATTGTTGAATCATTTGGAGGAACAGTTATCGATACACTTACCGGGTTCAAATGGATGGCTAGAAAGTGGCGTGATTTAGAACAAGCCGGAACTGACTATAACTTTGTTTATGCCAGTGAAGAATCATTTGGTTATATGACGCATGATAAAGCACGAGATAAAGATGCTGTAGGTGCGATGGCCATGATGAATGAGATTACTCTCTTTCACAAACTTGCCGGAAAAACTTTAGTTGATGCTCTAGATGATATCTATGAAAAATATGGATATGCTCAAGAAAGCTTAATCGCAAATACATATGCTGGAATATCTGGAAGAGAGAAAATTAATAGTATCATGTCTCACTTTAGAACTAACTTTAAAGATCAAATCGCAGATGAAGAGACAGAGATCTTTATGGACTTTGAGTCTCAAAAAGAAATTAACCTTCTAACGGGTGCTGAATCTAAAATTGATATGACCAAGAGTAATGTTCTAGGCTTTAAGTTTAAGTCTGGTAATCAATTATTTCTAAGACCCTCAGGAACAGAGCCCAAGATAAAATTCTACACGATGATTAAAGTTTCAGAAGGAGACCTAGCATCTAAAAAAGCAAAAGCTAAAGAGAGAATTGAGACGATAGAGAGTTTCATTCACAAAGCAATTGAGAACTTATAATGAGTGATCACGCGATAGTTCTCGTTAGTGGTGGAATGGACTCTCTTGCTGTAGCGGCAGTGGCTAACGAAAATCACAAGACACTTACATTTTTGCATCTTAACTACGGACAAAAGACTTCACATAAAGAGAGAGAATGCTTTGATAAGATTGCAGACTTTTATAATGTAGATAAAAATCATCAAAAGATTATTGATATGAACTTTCTTTCACAAATTGGAGGAAGTTCTCTAACTGATGGAAGAATTGAAGTATCAAAGTATGATGGTGACTCTAATGAGATCCCTTCGAGTTATGTACCTTTTAGAAATACTCATATTATTGCAATGGCCGTATCAGTTGCTGAAGTAATTGGAGCAAAGAAAATTTACATTGGTGCAAACTATGAAGACTCCCCAGGATATCCTGATTGTCGTCCTCAGTACTACGAGGCTTATAATGAACTTATTAAGCAAGGTACTAAAGATGGAGATATCAAAGTTGAGACTCCTGTTATCATGATGAAAAAAGAAGAGATTGTAAAACTAGCGATGAAGCATAAAGCTCCACTTGATGTTACGTGGTCATGTTATGCAAGAGCCGACAAAGCTTGTGGAGAATGTGACTCTTGTGCCTTGAGACTTCGTGGTTTTAAAGAAGCGGGCGAAGTTGATCCGATTCAGTACGTCTAGTTCGCTATAACAGCTGCAACTTCAGGGCAATCTTGCTGAGAGTTATTATCGAGTGACGGAATCGAAATATCTTTATTTTTACAAAGTATATCATCAATAACTTCATCAGGAGTTCCCATTAAGGCTTTTTGTCCCTCTTCACTAATAGCACAGTAGTTTACATAGTCTTGCTTCAAGCTATCAGAGATAGACTTCATTGTTACAACTTGGTTTTCGAGAGCGATTTCAACATTTTTACCTGTTAAAAAGCTTGGTAAAGTTGAAACATAATTAAGCTTTGAAGATTCACCGTCGCCAACACCGTCTGGAGCGTGGATACACGAGCTGACAACTGGAGACTTATAGACACAGTCAGTAGGACTTACTTTTACTTTTTTTGATTTTAAATCTTGTAAATTTACCGGTATGGCATTCTTTTTTAAATCATCGACATTTGAGACATCACAATTTTTAACGATGTAAAGGTTAAGACCTTTTTGTGTTCCTATTTTATCTAAGTCAGCTCCACTTGATGGATGATGATAGTGATCATACGTGGATTGAGAATCAGCTTTTTGTTCTTTCGTGTGATCATTGAAAGAAGCTCTCAATTTTACATCCAATTTATTAGTAGTTTCATTGTAAGACAAGCCACTACCACAAGCTTGACATATGTATCCTTTTCCCTTTTTTGTATCTGGAATGTTTTCTCCCGAGAAGTCGATATTCAAATTGCCAGTCGCTGGATCTCTCATATCTGAAACAGGGAATAAATATCTACCGGGTGCCTTTTTAAGTTCTTGATTAAGGTAGAGCTTATTACTAAAGCAATCCATAAAATGAGATGAATTTTTCACTTTACCACTAGCAAATACTTTATCTGAGCTTTGTTTCACAACCTCAACAAGATCTCTAAATGCTGTACATTCTCCAGCTTGCTGATCAGCGACTTTATCATTACTCTTGTTATAACTACATATATTGTTAATAACCATTCGTTGATCAATAGCTCTTCGATCGTTTCCTCTTGTATAAAAGAGGTTAGAAATAAAAGCAAAAAAGTTTTCATCAGACTTATTTGATTCATAGCTCGAGTAAGTCTCTTTGATTTCTTTCATTCTTGTTATACAGTCTGAAAAATAGTCTTTATTAAGCCTATAAGAGAACTTATCAAAACGCTCACATTTATCTTGTATAGATGATGGTGAAAGCTCTCTTGCCATTAAGTTAGCGATAGCCTCTTTGTAATTCCCCTTAAACCTTGCAATCTTTTTATTGTCACTTTTCACAGTAGCATTTGGATTTTCAACATTCTTTAGCAAAACCCCTTTATCCATAATACTTTTTAATCTGTTGTATCTATCCTTAGCTACTTTTATGAAATCTTTGCTACTGCTATTATCACATACAGCGCTTAACTCAGACTCATTTTTACTACTGGCATCAAAAACGGCAGCAACAATATTTTTCCTATTCTCGTCACCTCTCAAAATAGAAAATGCAGGAGAAAAAGAACCAGGCTTAGACTTAATTTTAAAATTTGGATTAAATTTCATATCAACAGCAATTGATCTTCTTGTTGGACATGCATACTTCTCAGAGTTCTGGGAAGTATTACCTTTCTCTAATCGAGATGAGTTGAAAGGTTTTACACTTACAGAATTTTGTAAATCTTTAGGAATGAATTGGTCTTTAAATACTGATCCTCTATCGTGAGCGAGCAAGTAATTTCTTCTTTTTGAATCAGTGTTTAGATGATTTAAATCCTTGAAATCATCACCAAAAACTTTATCTTTTACAGAAGAGTGATAACTTCCGGACTCTTTATATTTACTCATAATATTATGTTGAGGATCGGCGTAAGAACGAATAGAAACCTCTGGGTTATAATTCGCACTCTTAAAAAATGAAAAGAGTTTATTAAGGCTCGATTTAGTTTTAGCATATTGAGCTTGATTATCCGCACTCAACTCTGCACTACCAGTTTCAAAGGCATCAGTATTAACACCAAAAGATAGAACTGAATTTCCGTCATTATCTTTACTGAACTCAATACAGGTTTTATCGCCTAAAATTTTGTTCGTCCGATCTTTCAGGCCTATCTGATAAAGCATTGAGTGGATCGCCAAATCAGATTCTTGATTTAGGTCTAACCCTAAGGCTGTCAAATCTTTACCTTCATCTTGAGCATAAAGGTTTGATGATACTAATAGTAAGACTAAAAAATTTAAAATTGTTTGCACTAACGACTCCTGAGTCAAATTCCCACTTTATTTTAACATCTTAAAGTATACTGAAATACATGGAATCTTTTACTATTGTTAGATATAACAACGTAATAACGGGAAGTTATGCCACCAAAGTCAAAATGATTAGGCTCTTAAAGTTTGCAAAACTACTCCCACTCAATAGTACCTGGAGGTTTACTTGTAATATCGTAGACCACTCTGGTAATACCCGCCACTTCATTGGTAATCCTATTTGATACTTTTGAAAGGAAAGCGTGAGAGAAATCTGTCCATGTTGCCGTCATCCCGTCAGTTGAGTTAACTATTCTTAGACAAATGACTTCTTCGTATGCTCTTGCATCCCCTTTTACTCCAACAGTTTTTACTGGAAGTAGAACTGTAAATGCCTGCCAACATGCTTCATAGAGATGAGATGATTTTAACTCCTCAAAAAGGATTTGATCAGAATCTTGAACCATTTTTACATAGTGAGGCTTAATTTCTCCAAGCACTCTTATTCCTATTCCAGGTCCAGGGAATGGATGCCTATAAACCCAATCGTGCTCAAGAGATATTGATTCACCAAGCTTTCTAACTTCATCTTTGAAAAGAAACTTTAGAGGCTCTAATAGCTTAAGATTCATTCTTTCAGGCAGTCCACCAACATTATGATGAGATTTGATCGTTACAGATTTACCGCCCTTTTTGTGAGGTGATATAGACTCGATAACATCAGGATATAGTGTTCCTTGAAGGAGATAACTAAATTTAAAATTATGACTTGATTCAAACTCGTGAACTTTCTTTTCAAAAACTTCAATAAAAGTTTTTCCTATCGCCTTTCTCTTATCCTCTGGGTCATGTAGACCCTCGAGTCTATCGTAAAATAATTGTTTAGCATCAATGACTTCAATATTTAGTGGTGTCTCTTTTTTTAGAAGTTCGATGTGGTGATAATCCTGAGGTCTTAACAGACCGTTATCTACGAAGAAACAATAAAGGTCATCGCCTAGAATATTATGTGCAATTGTTGCGGCCACTAATGAGTCAACCCCACCAGAAAATGCACAAAGAACTTTATGTCCCTTAACTTCTTTTACTTCAGCTATACAGCCTTCTAGCATTTTATCATTTGACCAATTACTTTTTAACTTCGCTACTTCTTTGAAAAAGTAACTTAGAATCTCATTTCCAAACTCAGTGTGATTAACTTCTGGATGGAATTGTAACGCCATTATTTTTCTATCTTTATCTCTTATCCCTGAAATTAAATTATTGTTTGATCTGAGAATTACCTTAAAACCTGTTGGCGGAGTTACAACATGATCGAAGTGACTCATCCACACGTTAAATTTGTTTGGCATCTTTGGAAAATCAAAGTCACTCTCAGCTGAAACTTCTGCATGTCCGTACTCACCTTGAAGACCTCTCTCAACCTTTCCCTCAAAGTATTGTGCGATGATTTGCATTCCATAACAGATTCCAAGAACGGGAATATTACTGTCTAATATTTTTGAATAGTCTGACTTATCTTCAAAAACTGATTGTGGTCCACCAGAGAGAATAAACCCAAGTGGCTTTTCTCCAGCTTCAAGTCTCTCCATAGCTGTCTCATAAGTAACAATCACACTTGAATAACCAAGCTCTCTAGATTTACGTGTAATAAGCTGTGTGTATTGAGATCCAAAATCAACGATCCATATATCCATTTTAATTTCCTTTATTTTTTTTAACTTCTATAGTTTGGAGCTTCTTTAGTGATTGAGACATCGTGAGGATGACTCTCCTTTAAACCAGCAGGAGAGATCTTTATAAATTTCCCCTTCTCTCTCAGTTCTTCAAGAGTTTTCGCTCCAGTGTATCCCATTCCCGATCTAATACCGCCTAGGAGTTGGTAGACATTTTCAGAAAGTGGTCCTCGAAATGGAACTTGCCCCTCGATTCCCTCGGGAACGAGTTTGTTTTCTTCTGTTACACTTCCTTGTCCATAACGATCTTTAGAACCTCTAACCATAGCTCCCATCGACCCCATACCACGATACATCTTGTACGCTCGTCCTTGGTAAATTACTCTCTCACCTGGAGCTTCATCTGTTCCAGCAAAAAGGGATCCAATCATTACAGTACTTGCACCAGCGGCTAGAGCTTTTACAATATCTCCAGAGTATTTAATTCCTCCGTCAGCGATAAAAGGAATTCCTTTTTCGTGACATATATCTTTGCAATCAAGAAGAGCTTGGAGTTGTGGAACCCCAATCCCTGCAATTACTCTTGTCGTACATATACTTCCAGGACCGATACCAACTTTAATACCATCGGCGCCAGCTTTAATTAAGTCTTCGCATCCAGCTCTTGTTGCTACATTTCCTGCAATGACATCAACATTGGCGGAGATTTCTTTAACTTTCTTCACCATCTCTATCACTCCTTTTGAGTGACCGTGAGCTGTATCAATAAGTATTGCGTCTACCTCTGCAGCTATGAGTGCCTTCGCTCTTTCGAGTTCTTTATCACCAACACCGATAGCAGCCGCGACTCTAAGTCGACCGAGGGCATCTTTGTTTGCATTTGGATGTGCAATAGATTTATCAATATCCTTAACTGTAACGAGACCAATTAAAGTTCCACTAGCGTGAACGATAGGAAGTTTTTCAATTCTATGTGTATGAAGAATTTTTTTGGCTTCATCGAGAGTTACTCCCTCTGGAGCAGTCACAAGTTTATCAATCCCAGTCATAACATCAGATACAAGTTTAGTTAGATCTGCTTCATATCTAATATCTCGATTGGTAATAATACCAACAACCTTTTTTGATTCATCTAATACAGGGAACCCTGAGAACTGATATTTTTCAACAACTTTTGCAATTTCTTTTAACGTTAGGTTTTCTTTGACACAAATCGGATCCATTATAATTCCCGATTCATATTTCTTAACTTTCATTACCTCTTTGGCTTGAGTTTTTATATCTAAGTTTTTATGAATAACTCCGATACCACCTTCTTGGGCCATAGTAATAGCAGTTCTAGACTCAGTAACAGTATCCATGGCAGAACTCGCAATAGGGATATTGAGTTCAATGTTTTTGCTAAACTTTGTTTTTAAAATTGCTTCGTGTGGAAGAATCTCAGAGTAGTTTGGCATAAGTAAAACGTCATCGTAAGTAAGACCTGGTTCTTTAGAATAAAACATGATTTGTTCCTTCAAATTTAATAGATTATTTGAAGTGATTTTATCATATTTTGAATTTGATTTATACAGAGAACGATTAGAACTTTAGTCGCCTAGAATAGTATGGTAAAGCAGTACGGTTAGTACTGCTTCTTGTATGCTTTATTATAAGATTTTAATTCATCAATAAGTGAAGATCTCTCAGTTGTGTGTCTTCTATTTTGGCTTTCGCTCTCTTTTAGACTCTGCTCAAAAGCTGAAGCTTTATCTCCGTACGGATTTACAGATGAAGGTTTTCTTCTCTTCTCTTCTTCGGCTTTATACTTTGCAGCAATTTTTCTTTTTTGCATTTCTTCAAGTTCTCTTTTAAGTTTCATTCTTTCTTCTCTTCTTTTAAAAAAAGATCCACCTTCAGACTCTGGTGAACTTTCTGAAACTTTATTCTCAGCTGGACTTGTAGATGCAACTGATCTTGTCGGTGCATCATCTAATCCGAAAACTCTTACTTTTACCTTCTTAACTTTCTTTACAACTTTTTTAGGTGTCGTAACACTTTTATAGTAGCTCATCGCATTTGGACTCGCCGAAGCTGGTATTCTTGCCGTATTATTTCCAAAGTAAAGAATCTTTCCTTTAGCTTTTTTTGGAGTTACAGAAGCAATTGCTCTTGCTGGCTCTGCTTCGGTACCAAAAGCTCTTTCAAAGCTTTTGTGTTGAATTCTATCATTATTATCGAATACACTTTTAAATGATTTGTATGAAGTTAACCCTACTCTTGTTGCACCTCTTGGCATTCCTTCATTTACTTTGTTATCAATAAACGAAAAGTGACCAGCTGGTATTTCAACTAGAAGTTCTGGCTCAACACTGTTTGAGAGTTGAACGTTTCCAGTTAAGGCCATAACTTGAGACTTTGATCTATAGTTATCAAAGTTAAAAATGAACTGACCTTGAGTATATTTAACAACAGCATTTGCTGAGCTTATTGTTCCTATTGAACTAAGCTTCGATGATACCCAAAGGTACCCCTTTTGCACTTCAATCAATTTGCTAAATAGTTTGACCTGAGTCCCTCCACCTAAATGATAGACTCTTCCGGCTTCATCTTTTATTGAAAGAGTCGCACCGTCTTCAACCATAACAACTGAAGCATCTTCAATTTTAGATCCATAAATAAGTTGCTTAGCTTTTTTTGAGCTCATAAAGTTAAAGGCATTACCTTCGACTCCTAGGACTCTTGCAACCGTTTTTGCATTGGCAAAACTAGCACTTAGAATTAATGATAAAATTAATAACTTTTTCATCTTAGCTTCCTATTTATTATATTTGTAAGCGATGTCTTCGTAATACTTACTTAGAACTGCCCACTCTTTTGTGTTTCTATATTTTGATCTAAACTCTTCAACTGTTTCTAGAAATACTTTTTCATCACCTTGGTGATAATGCGAAAGTGCTAGCCAAAGCTTAGCTCCTCTTCTTAATTTAGATTTTGGGTATTTTTTAATAATTGTCTCAAAGTGACTTACGGCCCAAGGATAATGTTTCTTAGATTCATAAGCTGCGATTCCAGCTTCAAAAAGGACCTTATCGTTAACAATACTGTTTGTTGGATAGTTCTTTACTAATGTTTGGTAATATTGAGATGCTTTTTCATATTTCTTAAAATGAAGGCTTTTCTCTCCAACACCTAATAATTTTTCTGCTGACCATTTAAAAACTTCAAAGTTTACAAGGTCATCTTTAGACTTCAGCGGAACACTCGCAAGTGTTCTTGTCTTATCTGCAACCTTAAGAGCAAGATGTTCTTTTTCGAGACTGACTTTAGATATCTTTCCTCTCAGAACTTCAATCTCTTGATTTGCTTGTCTCAACTCTTTAGCAAGAATCAACGCCTTATATTCATAGTTATGGACAACATCAGCCTGCTCTTTAAATTCACCCCAAAAGCCTGATTGGCCAATGACGTAAGAGAAGATAAATGTAAAAACTGCCATTGCTGTAATTTCTTTCATGTCTTAATTCCTACTTCTAGATATTAACTTCACCCTCTATTCGGACTTAATTGATCAATGCTTTAGTGTTTTTTTCATTGAGAAGCATTTATTGCCTACAAAGACGCTCAGCTAAAGGTATTTGAAGGATCAACCGATATAGAGATTAAGAAGTTTTAATGGAGACATATATGACAAAATACTTTTTACTACTAAGCATGCTTTTATCACTATTTTCACTTAACTCATTTGCTAGGAAACCAGCTGTAGAGCCTGTGGTAGGCGTAGAATCAGAGAGTTACAATCCGACAACTGTTGGTATGGAAGTAAAATATAACTTTGGTAACTTCATTAAGGCCAACAATATGGGTCCCAATACAATGGAAGTATCCACACCACAATGGCTAGCGGGAGTTACATTAGTATCTTTTGCCCTTCTTCCTTTTATGATGTGGTTTTTTATTAATAAGTCGACTCAAAAAATTGGAATGGCTACCGAGGAAGAAGAGACTCATCAAACTTATGCCGATACAATCGGACAAGAAAATGTGGCGAGTTTATCAGATCACAGGTCTGAAACACAAGAAACGGATAAAGAAGAAAAGAAAAAAGTGGCTTAAGTTTGCTACAAATATAGAACATATGGCCTCACTTTCAAGTGAGGCTTTTTTTTGCTTTAGAGCATCTTCCATTCACCGGTACTGGTATAGAAATAGATACGGCTAATCTTATTATAGGATACTGAGATTTCACGAGAGCCATCATTATTATAATCAATTGTATTCACAGAATATCTTCTATTAAAATATTGACTCCCCTTTTCTTTTTCATGAAAAAAGTGAGGTCCATTAAAGAACTTAATTTTTTTAAGATCATTCTTATCAAATGTTACAAAGAATAGCTTAGCAGTTGCTTCAAATTTGGTAGAGTCTATTGCTCCTTCATAAAAATGAAGGATAAGTGTATTCACTTTTTTAGTAATTGATTTTAAGTCTACTTTTAACAGTCTACTATTGGCCCCAATTGCCGGAAGTCTCTTATTGAATATCTCACGCCCAAATTGATCAAAAATAAGGAAAAAGTCAAAGCCATCTTTTTTCTCAACTCTGATGGTTTCCATAATTTTATCTTGATTAAGGTCAATTTCGTATCTTGGAGATCTAACGATAACCTTGTATTGGATGGCCTCTTGCGTCTTATCTGTTAACTCTCCAGTAAATATCTTACGATAAAACCGCTCATCTTGGGCCAAAGATGCAGTTGAAATCAAAAATAGAGATAATAGAGCTATTGCTTTCACCTAGTTATTGTAACTTAAAAACCCGTCTGTTAGAATAAAAACAAATCAGACTAAAAGAATAGGGAATAAATTATGTCAATCAAGATTGGATATATTAAATCAACAGCTCAAGTGATGATAAAAGAACTGGATACTGCCAATAAATCAGCAAAATCAATCATTATTGATACGACCAATCTTAAAGAACAAAATCTCAACCTACTTTTCTTTTCAAATGAAGAGGATATGGATTCAGTCCAAGATCTCGTAAATTCTGAAGGTAAATTCTATCCAGTTACGCCAAGTGAAAGTTTGGGTCTTGAAAAAGATATGTTCGAGGATCTGGACTTTAATGAATTGGTGGATCTCTATGCAAAAGTAAATGCAAGATGGATACTTACTAATAACGTAAAAACAATTGAACAAATCTATACTCTTATTACTTACCTTCGTGACCTTTGGATTAACGACAGAAATGCTTTTTTCGAGGAGCTTTGGTTTATTCTTAAGACTAATCTTGCAAGTCATGAACTCACAATGATTTTTCACGATCTTAAAGAGCCTACTGAGAAACAAAAAGAAAAAGGTGCAAAAAACACTCTTTGTTATTCTTTTGTTAAAGGTAAAAAGACACCTCAACTATTTGATGGAAAAGAGAAAGAAGCTAAGATCATGGAAGACTATGAAAAAGACTTTGGAGAGCAATTCAGTATTACAGAGTATGACTCAGAAAAAGGTCATCTTATAGCAACTGCAAAAATCGATTTAAGTCCTATTCTTTTAATGGCGAAATTAAATACTTTTAATCAATTACAACAGTCGATATTGATAGCTCTATTTACAGGACTTCAAGCAGAAAAATAACATCAAAGAATAACGTAAGGATTATATAAACAATTGAGATCTAGCTTCCAAAGCCTCTCAACTGCTCGCCACCAAGAACATGAAAGTGAGTATGAAAAACTGTTTGTCCTCCCTCGCGACCTTGATTTGTTACAACCCTAAATCCAGTTTTTGACAGTCCACTATCAGTTGTAAATGAATGAATAGCATTAAAAACCTCCACTAAGTGGTTGGGTTGAGTAAGTGTCAAATCATTAATGTCGGTAGTATGTTCTTTATGAATAAAAAGAAAATGCTTCTTGGCCATGGGATTAATATCTACAAAGCCCAGTACATTTTCGTTCTCAAACACTTTAGTCGATGGGATATCATCATTTAAAATTTTACAAAAAAGACAGTCCATTATTCTTTCACCCTTTTAATATTTGCTCCAAGAGCTTTTAGTTTTACTTCAATATTTTCATAACCTCGATCTAGATGATAGATCCTATTAATTGCAGTCTCACCTTCTACTAATAAAGCAGAAAGAATAAGAGCAGCACTGGCCCTAAGGTCTGTACACATAACGGGAGCACCAGAGGGTTTATCAACACCTTTTATAAATGCATAATGTCCATCGAGATCAATATTCATCCCCATTCTTACAAGCTCAGGAACGTGCATGAAACGATTTTCAAATATCTTCTCACTCACAATCGAATATCCACTGGACACGCCCATGAGGCTCATTAGCTGTGCTTGAACGTCTGTTGGGAAGCCTGGGTGTGGTCTAGTTTCAATTTTTGCTCCACTAAGTTTTCCAGATTTAAAAACTTTTACACCGTCTGAACCAACTTCAAGTTTTGCTCCCATTGATTTAAGTACGTTTAAAACTTCCTCAATATGAATGGGGTTAAATCCAGAGACTTTAATTTCTGAGTCCGTCATAAGTCCCGCAATAATATAAGTCGCAGCTTCAATACGATCACCTATGATTGAGTATTCTATCATTTTATCTGAATTAATTTGATCGAAGGATTTACCTTGGATTTTAATTGTTGAAGTTCCTGCTCCACTTATTTCAAAACCACATGCATTTAAAAAGTTTGCGTGATCCTCTATCTCTGGCTCACAAGCAGCATTCTCTAAAATCGTTTGCCCTTGAGCTAAGCACGCGGCCATCATAAGATTCTCTGTTGCGCCTACGGATGGAAACGAAAAGTGAATAGATGCTCCAACAAGTTTTTCACAGCTCGCATTAATATACCCTTCACTAATATCGATCTTTGCACCAAGTGCTTCTAGACCTTTTAAATGAATATCAACAGGTCTTGTTCCAATGGCACATCCTCCTGGGAGTGAAACCTTAGCTTTCTTAAACCTTGCTAGAAGTGGACCTAGAACAAGAACGGATGCTCTCATTTTTCTAACGAGTTCATAGTCTGCTGTTACCTTATCAATATCTTTACTATCTATTAAGTGTGCAGAGTCAGTCTTAGATACAGTTGCTCCAAGACTTTCAAGGATTTGAGTAAAAAAATTAATATCGCTCAGTCCGGGTAAATTCAGAAATTTTATTTTACCTGGATAGAGAATTGAGGCAGCAAGAATAGGTAGAGATGCATTTTTTGCACTCGAAACTGTTACCTCTCCGCTTAACGTTGTAGGTCCTTTAACAATTAATTTATCCATTATCTACCTTTTACAAATTAAGAATCTATATCTTTGAGTATAGTCTTTAACTATTTCAACTGAGCTGTAATATTTTTGTGCCTGTTTTTTTTGATTCTCTAAGTGGTGCTCGTGTCCTTCCATCATAAAGATCCCAGACTCTTTTAAACAATTAGCTGTTTGCATGAACAATGTATCGAACCACGCATCGTAAGTTTCATCACTTAGAAAAAGTGCAAGATGAGGTTCGTGCATTTCTGCTTGAGGATGGACAAGTTCCCTATCAGTGATCTCTTTAATATATGGAGGATTACTAACAATGAGATCAAACTTATCTTCAACTCCAAAAAGTCTGTCTCTATTTTCGAATTCGATTCTTGTCGTGATGGGGATTTGAGAAAAAAGATTATCGTAGTTTATGTTTGCCACTTCAAGAGCTGAATTAGAAATATCCGTAGCTATGATTTTAAGCTTGTTTTTTATCTCAGTCGCAATCGTTAGTGGAATAATTCCAGAACCGGTGCCAATATCAATGATAGAGAAATTATCGTGGTAATTAGAATTTATGAATTCGATAGCTTTTTCACAGAGAATTTCAGTCTCAGACCTTGGAATCAACACATCTTTATTTACGTAAAATTCTTGTTTGTAAAAATATGATTTAAAGTTCATATATTCAAGCGGAACACCTTGAGCAAGCTTTTCAAAAAAACCTGGATTTTGCATGACATAAATATCATCAGGCTTTGAGTTATCGTATTCACAATACTCTTCAATAAATCGGCTAAATTGAATTCCAGGATAGTTTAAGTCGAGACGCTGCTTATGTTTCTCAAAGTACTCTTTAAAGTGGTCTTTGATAGACTTAGTCTTCATTGCCCTTAAGGAGGGTTGCTTGGTTGTGTGCAATCAGTGCATCCGTGACCGGAGCAAGATCACCCTCAATAATCTTATCCAAACTATAGAGAGTTAAACCAATTCTGTGATCAGAGAGTCTTCCTTGGGGAAAGTTATAGGTTCTTATCCTTTCAGATCTATCTCCTGTTCCAACAAGACCTTTTCTCTCATCGGAAATCTCTTTATTATGTTCTTGTAGCATCTTATCGTAAATTCTGTTTCTAAGAATTTTAAGAGCTTTCTCTTTATTTTTTAACTGTGATTTTTGATCTTGATTGGCAACAACTGTGTTCGTTGGAATATGTGTAACTCTAACAGCTGAATCGGTCGTATTTACTGACTGTCCACCAGCTCCACCCGAGCGATAAACATCAATTCTTACGTCATTGAGATCAAGCTGAAAATCTACATCATCAGCTTCTGGCATTACGGCCACTGTGATTGTAGAAGTATGTACTCGCCCTTGAGATTCTGTTTTAGGAACTCTCTGAACTCTATGAACACCTGACTCATATTTCATTTTTGAATAAACTTTATCACCTGTAACGGAACAGATTACTTCTTTAAGACCCTCATCACCTTCGGAAGTTGAGACGATCTCGCATTTAAACCCAAGTGTTGAAAAGTAATTTCGATACATTCTAAAAACATCTGAAACAAAAATTGAAGCTTCATCTCCACCGGCTCCTGCACGTAGCTCAAGCATAATGTTTTTATCATCAAGTGGATCTTTTGGAAGAAGTAGCACCTGAAGTTCCGCTTCTAATCCTGGGATTAGACCTTCGTATTCGGAGATCTCCTCTTTGGCCATCTCTTTCATTTCGGGGTCATCTTCAGATCGAAGAAGCTCTTTGGCTCCTTCGAGATCTAATTTAATTTTTTTGTATTTAATATAACACAAAACTAAATCTTCCATGTTTCCACGATCAGTTGAAACTTGTTTAAACTCATCTTGTCTGTCATATAAAGTAGGATCGGCCATCTTCTCAGTAAGCTCTTCAAACCTTTTAACGACTTGATCTAATTGATCGAACATAGACATAGTTTATTACTCCAGAAAATCATTAAGTGAAGTATTGGCGCTTTCAATAGCATCAAGACTTTCAATATCAATTTCTTCTTGAGAGATCACTCTCTCTTTAGCATCTTTAAGATTGTATTTATCTTCTAGAAAAAGAACGGCTTTAATACTAGCGAGAGCAATCTCAAGCTGAGTATCATCTGGCTCTTTTGTTGTTAGTTTTTGTAACATCATTCCTGGCATGCTGAGTGATTTACAGGCAAAGTTATTAGGATACTTCCCAGCAAGTTTAATAATCTCATAAGAGATCCCTGCAACAGGAATCATGAATCCAATTTTTACAACAATAGCAGTAAGGTGCTTAAGAATTAAAGGAAGCCCCTGTCCAATTGGAACGATAGTAAATAAAACAGAAAAGATAATGATAGAGATAAATAGTAAAAAGAAAATAAAACTCGTCCCACATCTTGGGTGAAGAGTTGTATATTTCTTAGCATTCTCTACAGTTAGTTCATCACCGGCTTCAAAAGTCGAAATCGATTTATGTTCAGCACCATGATATTGAAAAACTCTTCTTATGTCTGGAAGAAAACCGATCAACCAAATATATAAAATAAAGATACAAGCTTTGATAACTCCATCGACAAAATGAAAAGCAAAACCATCCAGGTTCCAACTCAAGTTAAAAAGAGTTGATATTCCAGCTGTTGCAGCATGGGGAACAAATACAAAAAGACCCATCCCAAATGCAAAACTTGCAGCAATCGTAAAGAACGTTGCCCAGTCAATTTTTTCTTTTTTCTTCTTAGAGGCTTCGTATTCTTCTAAAGACTTACCTTTTTTTAAGGCTTCCTCTTTCATCTCTTCATCCATTGCAATATTTGCTGAATAATTTAGAGAAACAATACCGTTGGCCATAGTTTCAACAAGCATGATGATTCCACGGAAAAAAGGTTTTCTTAAGAAATTCCATTTTTGAGATAGACCAAACCACTGATCTCGACGAAGTCTGATCGAGCCGTCGGGCTTTCTTACGGCAACAACAAATGCGTTAGGCGATCTCATCATCACGCCTTCAATAACTGCTTGACCACCAATACTAGTGTATTGTTTGCCAAGAAGAATAAGAATTTTTTTAAGCATATTAACCATTCATTAAATCCATAAATCCTGCATTGTCTTTAGTGCTTTTGATTTTATCTAAAACAAATTCCATAGAGTCTATAGTATTCATTGGGTGAAGAACTCTACGAAGGATAAAAGTTTTTTGAATATCTTCAGGAGCAATCAAAAGATCTTCCTTACGAGTTGAAGATTTATTGATGTCGAGACATGGGAAAATTCTCTTCTCCATAAGCTTTCTATCTAATTGAATCTCAGAGTTACCAGTACCTTTGAATTCTTCAAAGATAACTTCATCCATTCTTGAACCTGTATCAACTAGAGCTGTTGCAATAATTGTTAAAGATCCACCGTTTTCAATATTTCTTGCGGCTCCAAAGAATCTCTTTGGCTTGTGAAGTGCGTTTGAATCAACCCCACCTGATAGAATTTTTCCACTAGGTGGAATAACTGTATTGTATGCACGAGCTAGACGCGTAATTGAATCCAGAAGAATAATTACATCTTGTCCTGCTTCAACCAGTCTTTTCGCTTTTTCAATTACCATCTCTGCAACTTGAACGTGTCTTGAAGCTGGCTCATCAAATGTAGACGAGATAACTTCAGCTTTAACTGAACGTTTCATATCTGTAACTTCTTCTGGTCTTTCATCTATAAGAAGAACGATTAGTTTTGCATCTGCATGATTAGTTGCAATTGAGTTTGCAATATCTTGAAGTAATACTGTTTTACCTGCTTTTGGAGGTGCAACAATTAAACATCTTTGTCCAAAACCTTGTGGAACAAATATATCGATAATTCTTGTCGAATATCCAGTTGGATCACCTTCAAGATTAATTTTTTTCTCTGGGTATAGAGGAGTTAAGTTATCAAAAAGAACAGTCTGCTTGTGTTTGGCAGGTGTCTGAGCATTAACTTCAGAGATCTTTAAAAGAGCAAAGTATCTCTCTCCTTCTTTTGGTGGTCTAATTTCACCTGTAACAGTATCACCAGTTCTCAAACCAAATTTTCTAATTTGTGATGGACTGACATAAATATCATCTGCACCTGGCAGGTAGTTGTAGTCTGATGACCTTAAAAATCCAAATCCATCAGGGAGGATCTCTAAAACACCTTCACCGTAAATAGACTCTTTATTTTCAGCAGTCTTCTTTAAGATTGCAAAAATAATTTCGTGTTTTTTCATTCCGGTAGTGTTGTCAATACCGTCTTTACCCGCAATTTTTGCAAGTTCTTTAATTTCTTTTTCTCTTAGTTCATTTAAATGCATGGATTCTCCGAAAAATGGCACGTATAGGGATTTTCACTCGATAGACTTTTGTTACTGAATGAAACTGATTAGTATTAGTAATGATTGATATGGTAAATAATAGCTTCTTGGAGTAGGATGTCAAGCATGGAAATAGCCCCCAAGAAATCAGATATCGATAGAAAACACCTGTTGGCCATCGACTTTGGACTAAAATTCACTGGTTTATCTAATTATAAGGTTAATATAGATCCTATGATCCTGCTCTTTGGTCGAGTTAGATACGAGTCTGATGAGCAACTAATATCCGAAATTCAAAAGGCCATTGATGAGGAATTCATTGATATCTTAATTTTAGGTATTCCGCGTTTCACAGATGGCAAAGAATCTAAGATGACTAAGACCATTAAAAGCTTTGGTGAAAAGCTAAAGCTAGCTGTTTCTATTCCTGTCTATTATATAGACGAAACACTCACGACATTTGAAGCTGAAGAGCGCATGAAGAATGATCCTCGTTATAACTTTAAAGTAGACCCAACTAAAGTTGACGCAATGAGTGCATCTATAATTCTCGAGCAATTTGTTAATCTTGCCACAAATTAGGCGAGACTTATTTGATTCATTGCTCTAAACTTTTCGCATGAATAAAAAAACCGCCATTAGTCTGTCAGTTGTAGCTGCTTTGTTTTTAGTCATATTCGTATTAGCTAAAATCATGTTTGCTTTTTACACTCCCTATTCTGGAGCTGAGACAAGTTTTACCATTCGTTCAGGTGAAGGTTTTTCAAGTATCAACTATCGACTGAGAAAAGAAAAAATTATTGATAATGCAAGACTCTTTCATTACTACACTAAGTACAATGATTCGATGACTCGCTTTAAAGCTGGAACATATGCCATTACTAATGGAATGCATATGGGTGACATTCTAGAGACACTTACTAATGGAACTCCAATTCTTACAAGCGTTACTATTCCCGAAGGGAAGAATATGTTTGAAATTGGAGCAATCTTTGAACAAAGCAAAATCACTTCGTATGAATCATTCGTTAAAGCTTGTAGAGATCCAAAAAACATTGCCTTAATTGGTGTAAATGCTCCAAGTCTTGAAGGTTATCTTTTCCCTGATACCTATAAGTTTGCCCCTAACACTCCTGCAGATATTGTTGTTGAATCGATGGTCAGGCTTTTCAAACAAAAGGTATCAAACCTTAACTTCTCTTTAAGTGAGTTATCAAAATATGAGGTGATCACACTAGCTTCAATTGTTGAAAAAGAAACTGGTGCAAAGTTTGAAAGAAGAACAATTGCTGGTGTCTATCTCAATAGACTTGAAAAGAGAATGCGTCTGCAAGCAGATCCGACAACGATCTATGGTATATGGGAGAACTTTGATGGGAATCTTAAACGAAAGCACCTACTTCAAAAAACCAAATACAATACATATAAAATGAGCGGACTACCGCTTGGTCCAATAGCAAGTCCTTCCCTTGCCGCGATTAAAGCCGTACTTAAACCTGAAGATCATAAGTTCATATATTTTGTTTCAAAGAATGACGGTACACACGTATTCACTCCAACTTATAAAGAGCATTTAAAAGCTGTTGATTATTGGCAAAGAAATATTGGTCGTAGAGAAGGAAAGAGTTGGAGAGATCTAAAGCAGTAGATCACTAAAAATTTATTATAAGAATTTACACGTTAAAGATAAAACAGGAATTACGCTTACTCTTTACTGACAGTTCTCTCTGACATTCAAGTGTTCAGTTCGTGTGTCACTATTAAATAAGCTAGAGTTAATATAGAGATTCGTAGTCCAGTTTGAATATATTCTAGCGGGGCTAAAAGATATAAAGTAGGACTTAAGTGGAGTGATAGTTGCCACTGAATCAGGCTTTAAGTATTTATTTAATTTGATACTTAATACATAATTTTTGTAAGTGATTTCTTTTGTCACCCATGTTCTGTATTTTCTGCCATTTCTAAATTCGTTTAACCATGAACGTGAGCGGTTAATACACCTTGGACTCACGATATGAGTTTCCAGAAAATTCTCTTTGTTATTTTCTACGAATTCAAAGTTCCACTTGAAGTACTTTTGATTCGCTTCTAGTTCTTTTATGATTTCAGTTTTATTTCTATCGTGTAAAGACTGGTCGTTGAGCATTTTAATTCTTAGAAGCTTAAGTTTGATATCACTAACTGATACTTTACAATCAGGATGCATGGAATCAGGATCAAACGGATATCTAAAACATGCAAAGTTTGAGACGTGAGCGATTTGACTTACTTCCTCACTAAGTCTGCCTGTATTTTCCAAGTGATCTAATAAACCCTGACTAACTGGTGCACTCAATATTCCCTTTACTTCCCCTCTATAGTCAAAAAGTGGGGAGCCTAAGTTTCCGTTTTCAAACGCACAGCCACTAACAGTCATGAAAGGAGCTTTGGAACTAGTGACAAATGGATTTGCATAACTTCCAAACAGAGCGTTGCATTTTTCGAAGCCTATAGTTGCATCGTAATCATTTTGAACTGTAACTTTCCAAGCTGTATAAACAGAGTTCTCTTTGAAGCCTTCTTCAGAGTATCTAGCACTTCTACTGCTAACATCTTCTTTGAGTTCAATTAGAGCGACATCAGTTTTTAAAAGTGCCGAGTCTGCAAGATAGTTATTATCGCTTTGGATTATACTTTGACACCTAACTGTTTTTTTATTTCTATATCTAGTTTCTGGAAATAAAACATGAACACTTTTTTGACAACTAATACCTGGCACCCTCAGTGAACGAGTAAGGCAACTTGAGGCAATGGCCACAATATTTTTTTTAATAAGTGTTCCCGTACAATACTTCACACCTCTGCTATCAAGGACAACTACCTTAGCAACACTTCTAGAACACAAGCTTTCGTCTTCACATGTTACGGTTTGCTTTAAAATAAATTCTCTAGCTAGTGCATCATCTTCAGGGTCGATACCTCGAGTATCGCGCGAAGGTGTACCGCTAGATGAATCATCTTTTCCAACTTTCTTTCCGCAACTGATTGCAAAAAGAAAGCAAAAAATAAATATGAATACCAATCTTATTAAAATATTCCTAACCACCTATAATTAAAGCACTAACAAGTATCTTATCTATTTATGACAAAGGATGTCAACTATTCCTGTTTAGTGATTTCAAACAAAAACTTACACAATTCTTGCCTAGTTTCATTATCCTTGATCTCGGGTTACAAAGTGAGTTAAAATTACTTGGCTTCGATAAGTTACCCGTTCAAGGATCTGAACAGGTTGATCGAAGTATAATTCACGGAGGAGAAAGATCATGGACAAAAAGAACACAGAGTTTTTCAAAAACAAATTGCTTGAAGCAAGAAATCAGATACTTAACAGTGGAGTTCTTAGCAATCTTGATGATTTAAAGATAGAGCCAGTTGCCGATGAAGCCGATCTTGCCAACAACACCGTAAATCAACAAATTTCATTTAGCATAAGAGAAAAAGAAATGGTTAAGCTCAGAAGAATAGATGCTGCGCTTGAGAGAATAGAAGACGGATCTTATGGAATCTGCCTAGATTCCGGAGAAGAGATTTCAGAGAAAAGATTAAAAACACAGCCATGGGCGGAATTTTGCCTAGAAGTTGCTGAAGATAGAGAAAGAGAAGCTTCTCATAGATTCAGTAGACGAGCTTAATTTAGTCTAGTTACAGTTAAAACACTCCAGAAGATTAAATATTCTAGTATGTTAGCCCTCATTTATTTGAGGGCTTTTTTTGTTCAAAATCGACATTTTTTAGGTACATGTTTAAAGTTTAGACACCGATAGGTTCTATAAGTACTAGTAATCATACTCCAGCTATTGGCAAGCATCTTGCTTATATATGGGTGAGACTATACTTAAAAGCAAAGGTTACACTATGTTGAAAATGAACTTGAAGATCACATTACTAGCGTCCATCCTAATCGCTACAACATCAGTTCAATCAAAAACGATCAAAACTAAAAATCTAGTTGTTAAAAAAGAGGCCAGTTCATTCTATGCTTCAACGAACCTAACGAGTAGATTTTCAAGCTGGGGAATTGATCCAAATAATTCAAAGTCTTCAATTAACCTTTCAGCTTCATGGAAAAGGTTTCATAAAAAGAAAGATATAACAGTAGCAGTTGTTGATACTGGAATTCAATTTAACCACCCATTTCTTAAAGACAACCTAGTTGCCATCAAAGGTAGACTTGGAAAGAAAAACTATGGAATGGATTTTTCAACTAAATCACCAACAACAACACCAGACGATTCTCACGGTCATGGAACACATGTATCAGGAATTGTTAAAAGTATCTTCCCAGATGTTAAGATTCTTGCTTTAAAATACTACAACCCGCAAGCATCAGGTCAAGCAAACCTTGATTCAACTATTAAAGCACTAGAGTATGCTGTTGATCAAAACGTAGACATAATCAATTACTCAGGAGGCGGTCCTGAAGCGAGTTCAGCAGAACTAGCAGTATTAAAGAAAGCCGAAAAGAAAGGTATTCTTGTTATCGCAGCTGCTGGAAATGAAAGATCTAATATTGATAGAAAAAAGAATGCATACTACCCTGCAAGTTACGGATTATCTAATATCATCACTGTTGGTGCTCACGATGAATCAAACAACTTAATTGCAGCTTCAAACTGGGGATCAAAGTCAGTAGATATCGCGGCTCCAGGTTTTAGAATTAAATCAGCAATCCCAAATAACGGAGCGGGTTTTATGACTGGAACATCTCAAGCAACGGCATTTGTAACAGGAGTTGTAGCATTGGTTAAATCTCAATTTCCAGAATTCAACTACCAACAAGTAAGAAATATTATCATCAGCTCATCTCTTAAAGCTAAGTCGCTTAAAGGTAAAGTTCTTGGTGGTGGAAAGCTTGATGCTTCAAGAGCATTAGATATCGCAACACATGTTCACGATAAGCTTTTCTCAACAGGAAGAAACGTAGCTACAAAATAGTCAAAAAGAATTAATTCATTTACTATAAGCGTATGGAAAAAATCAAACCATACGCTTTTTTGCTTTTAGCAGGTATTCTCTACGCCTTGGGGTATCCAAGTTTAATTGCCGAGAGTCTTATCGTTACACCAATGATTGGTGTGGGGATTCTTTTCTATTATCTGCTGCAAGATAACAGCCTAAAGATCAAAGTTTTATATCTACTTTGCTTCAACCTGGCCTTTAATCTCACCGGATTTTATTGGATCGCAAATACGCTTATGGAGTTTGGTGCTCTACCCTATCCACTGGCCGTTTTACTCAATGCACTTTTTAGTCTAATCATCACGCCTCATTACTGGGTGGCTTTGTTTATAATTCACTTTTTTAGAAGTGATATAAAAACTCTCCAAAAGATGGACTTCGGATTATTTGGTTTTGTCTTGGCGATGTTTTTAACTCTTTGTGAGTACCTAGTGCCGCAACAGTTTAATGTGTTTTTAGGACAGCCTATAATAGCACTTAGTAAGTATTTAGGATTTGCTCATATTGCGGGACTTCCGATATATTCATTTTTTAGCTACCTATTAGTTTTTGAGTTTATAAACCTATTTAAATTTAAAAGAATAAACTTTTTCAATTACGCGACTATATTTTTATTTATTATTATGAATCCTTTTTTCGTACCTAAGAAAAATGTAGAGGATAGAATTGAGACTAATGTCAGAATTGTTCAGGCGAATATATCGAACTTCCTAAAAGTTGATTCTGAAAAGGGAACCTACGCCTCTGTTGGGCAGGTTATTAGTCGTTATTCAACTCTCTCAACTATACCTAGCCCTTTTAGTAGAGCGATGGACATCATTATTTGGCCAGAGACTGCTTATCCGTTTTCACTTAAAACAAATTTAGAAAACATAAGCGATACAAGTGTGCCTATAGTGATTTCTCAAATTGCTGTTAAACAAAATTCAAATCTATTTATTGGCGGCTACGACAGTCAAAGAAAAAATGGTGATAGCTCATACTTTAAAACTGAAAGTAATACAGCTTTTCATATCTCTGATAGCGGAGAACTTATTGATCTTTATAATAAGCAAGTACTCATCCCTTTTGGCGAGACTCTTCCCTTTGGTCCTCTCAATAAATATCTAAGTTCATACATAGAAAACATTTCTTTTTTTAAAGAAGGAGAGAAGTTTACGCTCTTTAGTCTAGAAAATGGATCAAAGTTTATAAGTACTATTTGTTACGAACTATTAAAGCCAGAATTTATAAGAGATTATTTAAACTCATTGAAAGTGAGACCACACTTTATGATTAATCTCACAAATGACTCTTGGTATGGAAAGACAATGGAGCCTGAGCAACATATCTTCTTAGCTAAGTGGAGAGCACTTGAATTCAATCTTCCCATCATCCGATCAACAAACACAGGTATTAGTTCAATCATCTATCCTGACGGAACAGAAAGTAGACGTTTAGGTGTTTTTGAAACTGGAAATCTAGATATTAAAACATCATTTGGTGTCAATGATAGAACTCTCTTTCAGCGTTTTGGACTCTTTATGATCTTTCCTCTTTGGTTTCTTTATTTTATTTTTCATCTTTTAAGGATAAGATTAAGAAATGACTAAGGTATTACTAATTATTACATTTCTTTTTTCTTCTTGTGCCTCTTATGAAAAGTTTAAGTTGATTACAGAAGAACTTGAAATACCTTCACAGGTCTTTGCCTCTGATTATAATCAAACATGGCAGGCAGTCATTCAAGTTATGAAAAGATTTGATATCTCTTATCAAAATCAAGAATCAGGAAAAATAAAAACTCGTTGGATGGATAATACTCTTCAAGTTAACTTTGCAGATTCATTTGGTAGTAAAGATAAAATTAAAGCTGCGGAATTCAAACTTCTTATCAATGTGGCTGAAGGCTACAGTTATGGAAGAAAAGTAACAAAGGTTACGGTCTTTAAAAGACAAAGAGTTGAGAATGACTTCCTTCAAGGCTGGAAAGAGAAGTCTACTGACATCATTCAAGAGAAAACTCTTCTCTACAGAATTGAGAGACTAATTGAAATAGATAAGAAATTAAAGGTTATAGACAAAGCCCGTGAAAAAGAAGCTCTTCAAGATTTCTAGTTATGCTGAGTTAGATTTTTTACATCGTAGCATACTATATTTTTGAATGAACGATCTCTACCCTCTCGATTATCAACTGCCATCCCATTTAGTCTATATTTTCTCGTGGTTCTCTCTAGAGTGAGCTTATAATTTTGTGCTAAGTTAAATGTATTAAAACGGCTAGTTCTTAGATCAACATCTTCGGAATACAATGAAATCTCCGGTCTTTTAGCTTCATCATTTATGCCTGCAAACCAAATTTCAAACTGTGGACTGAGATGAATTATATCTGATTTTTGCTGACTACTTGTTGCTGATCTATCAACACATACCCATGAGTCGATACCACTGAGATTTATATCGCAGAAGTAATAAATATTGTCAGAGATGGCCATCTCAACTGATTGAGACAACCCGAGGTTCTTAGACCTCATGATCTTCAGCTTTGTCTGAGCTTCAGAATAGCATCCATCAAGATCTTGGTAGGCATGCGCGCTAGCACAGATAAATATTAAAAAGAGTGTCTTAAACATGAATGAATACTACCATGCAACGCAGCAATCTCAAGAATTTTAATGGTTTAGGTAATATTTACAAGCTAACTAGTTTCAAAGATTCAGTCTTCCAATAGTGCTTTTTAATAGAAAGATTACCCTCTGGAGAGGCTTTACCAGTTACTTTTGAAAGTGCGTAGTCTAGTTCTTCATGGATATCTCTATATTTTTTCTTTTGAATCATTGCGAGCATAGGTTTTGTAGCTTTATCAAACTTGAGATCCCCTATGGTTTTAATAATTGAGCGGATAATCTCCCCTCTTTTTCTTCCACCTTTAGATCCTGAATAGTTTTTGTCATCATATAACATGGCCCAAACATAAGGAGCCAGCTCTTTGAGGTCAAATTGCTTAATAGTTTCTAGGGCCTGAAGTCTAACGATCATGGCCTTATCAGAAAGAAGGCGTGTGTAGATTCCTTTATACTGTTTTTGATCTAGAGACATAAGTGATTTTAAACTCGCTAGTCTCAATAACCAGTTAGGATGCTGAGTAAATTTTGAGAGAAATGGAGCAGCTTTTTTACCCATAATTTCTCCCAGAGCAAAAGTTGCAATCCATCTATTTTTTTCCGGAAACGCTTTAGACTTCATCACGTAAGTTAGAAGTGGAACTGCTTCTCCTTGTAGGGCGATTGTTTTATTTCTTAAACCATCTAGTTCAGCTTTTGATTTGTAAGATTTTAGAAAAGATGGAAAGAGTTTATGCTTTTGAATTTCCATAGGAACTTTTTCTTTAACTTCTTTTTTTACAGCTCCGAATGAAGCGTGACTTAGAATTAATAAACTCATCAAGATTAAAAGTTTCATATTTTCCTTATTTTAACATCTTTTCAAATTCTGATAATAGATCTTCTGGTGAACTCTCTTCTTCTTCATCATCCTCTTCTTCAATTGGACTTGGCTCAGCAGCTTCAACAACTTCTTCATCTTCAGAAGCATCTTCAGCAAAAGGAGCTGGTTCATCTGATAGACCCGATGAAAATTCTTCTAATTTTTCTTCTTGATCATCTGAATCCGAGCCAAATTCTTCAAGTGCATTATCAAGCTCATCAACAATAGTATCAGCATCTTCAACTGTATCTTCAACTACCTCTTTCATTTCAGGGATAGATTTACCGCTTTCAGCAAGAGCTCTTCGAAGTTGCTCATTTTCTTGTTTTAATTTTTTAAGATCTGCCAAGTCACCAGAGATGATGTCGTATTGCTTTAAGTTTTCTGCAAGTTCATCTCTTTCAATTATCATTGCATCTAATTTATTTTGAACCTCAGGATCTACTACACCAACAGTTTCATCTCCACTGGAGGCGTTTGCTAGCATTGCTTCAAGCTCTTTAATTCTTTCTTGTTTGATTTTTATATCGTCTTCAAATGAATGATTACTAGATTCAAGATCTTTAATTACATTTTTTTGATCAACAACTTGAGACTGAAGCTTTGCAACCTGAGCTTTTAAAGCAGCATCGCCATCTCCACTATCTAAGTTTACTGTCGTTCCACCAGGAAGATCAGAAAGAGGCATAACCGAGGGTACACTATCTGGATCGACATCTAATCCCCCACCTCTAAAAAGTGACGATTTTAATGCCGTAGAATTTTGAATAATAGAGTCTAGATAATTTTTAACAACACTCGCTGGAATTTGGTGTTTAAGATGATTGTATTTTTTTCTATTGTAATACCAGACCCAAACAAAGGTAGCTAAAATAATTACGAGAAGCCAAATTTGAATGACAAAAAGATTGTCGGAATACTTCTCAAAATAATTGATAATTGAATTCACTCGTTCCCTCCGTGGAAGTCCTGATACTTTTATAAGTTAGCATAATTATAGGGATATTTTTAGATTAATGCAACGCTAAGCTTTTATTTTTCCAAGTATTCTTTTGTGAAGTGGATCAGCTGCCGCGAGAATGGAATGATCAAATGGAGTATAATTCTGACCATCGAAGTCAGTTAAATGAACATTGGCCTCTAGACAGATTAATCCAGCAGCTGCAACGTCCCAAGGCTTTAAATGTTTCTCCCAATAACCATCAAAGTTACCGTTTGCAACGTAACACAATTCAAGGGCCGCACTTCCGAGACGTCTAACTGCCCTACAACCAATTATATTTTTTTTGAAAACTGAAAGTTGCTCTTCAAAGGTTTTGGTTTTCTCATAAGTTGGAGCAGGAGAAAATATGCATTCACTCATCTGTTTATTATTTTCTTCTTGATTGAGTGAGTGTTTTTTAAAAGGGTTTATTCTAAAATCGATAAGAAATGCTCCGCGCCCTTTAGATGCTAAAAAGCATTCTCCGCTTGTTGGATTATATACAACTCCCACAATTGGTTTACCAAAGTGGAGCAGACCAATTGAAACAGCATATATTGGAATACCATTAACAAAGTTATTCGTTCCATCTAGAGGATCAACCACCCATAGGAATTCTATATTGTTTGCATCGGTGATGAGTTTAGATTTATTTCTAGAGAAGTCTTCTTCAGATAGAATATTGTGTTTGGGATAATGCTTTTTAATCTCAGAAAGAATAAGCTCTTCTGACTTGATATCTGCTTCAGAGGCGATCCCTTCAGAACCCTTATCCTTTATAAGAAGCTCTTTTCTCTTTTTTTGAAACTTTAAAAGTATCTCACCCGCTTCATAGCTTGTGTCTAGAGCAAACTGTAAATACTTTTCTAAATCAGTAGTCGATATCTTCATTCTTTTCCATTATTTCTTTAATAGCATCTGGATCTTCTATATATACAGAATTAGTTCTTCCCGCAACTGTATAGGACTCATCAAACCAGTGACCGAGATCTATCATTTTACATCTTTCAGTACAAAAGGGTCTAAATGATGAATCGTAGTAGTTGAATTCTTTTTTACAATGAGGACAATTAATATCTAATTTATTTTTTTTATTAGTCATTTAAAATCTCCTTAATAACAATTTTTTCAAACAAGCTAGACGCAATAAAAATCTCATCGTATCTATCGAGGTCATATAACATTATGTCTTTTTCAATAACGCCTCTTTCACTAATAAGTTTCTTTCTTGCAAGCCCTTTATATATACCGCTTTTTGGAGTGTATATTTGATCACCTTGTCGAAAAAATATATTTGCGATAGTTGTCTCAAACACTATCCCTTCTCCATAAAACAATAAGTCATCTGCACCTTCGGCCTTTGCTTTTTTTCTAAGATATATCTCTTTACCATAAGACCCAATTTTTAATTCATCAAGTTCTATAGATTGAAGTCTTTTAGAAAGCTTAAGAACAAGTGGCTCTCGATGAAAACTTTTTATTTTACGAAGATTTACGGAGAAATCAAGATCGTTCTCAGTAACGGATTGGTCCATAGATTTGGGATTTTTCACATATACCGTTATGCGCAAAGCCCCAGTGAAATCTTTTGGAGGTCTAATTCTACTTAGTTTCATAGCTAAGTTGTCTGTAGATTTTAAAAAGTAGTAGCTCTGAAGTCCGTTCAGTAATCGCCGCAGGTGAATTCTCCAATCGACGACGAAGCCATTTTCAACTTTTATGGTTGTAAAAACTGAAGATCCAAAAAGAAATGCTGAGTTAAAGTTATCCATACAGACCCATATTACATTGATTCAAAAGGGTTGTCATGATACTAACGCTGTGAACATAAGGATAAAATGAATAAAAAACTCGCCATTATTGGATTTGGAAATCAGGCCACTGCCTGGGCTTTGAATCTGCGTGATTCTGGCTGGGACATAAAAATAGGACTTAGAGAAAATTCAAAGAGTTTAATGCTCTGTCATGAGCTAGGATTTGATACTTTTGATTTTGAAAAAGAAAGTGGCCACGCTCTTTATGCGATCCTTACCCCAGATGAGACACACCTACAAATAATAAAAACTCTCTCCTCTATAAATTCAAAAAGTTCATTCATATATGCTCACGGATACTCACTTACCTATTCTCATGTTCTAGATTTTGGTCAGGACCATATTCTACTCGCTCCAAAAGCAATTGCATCAGAGCTTCGTTTTGAATATGAAAGAAAAGGTAAAAATGGTGGAGTCTACAGCTTTGAATATTTAAAAGATCAAAGCTTGAAAGAGACAATTCTAACTTTAGGTAAGGATTTAGGTCTTACAAGTATGCATGAGGCTTCAGTAAAAGATGAAACTATTGCTGATCTTTTTTCTGAACAGACTGTCCTTTGCTCAACTCTTCCTTACAGTGCTTTATATAGTTTTAATAAGCTTCGCGAAAATGGAGTTTCTGCTGAGGTCGCTTTTTTTGAGTGTTGGCACGAGGTAAAACTGATTGCCAACACTATGGTTAAACTTGGACCAGCAAAGTTTTTTGATCTCATTAGCCCCAATGCACTTATCGGTTCAGAAATTGGAAGAAGTATCTTTTTTGATAATCAATATGAAAAGAAGCTCGAGCAAATCCTTTATAATATCCACAGCGGAAAATTTGCTAAAGATCTTGAAAGTGTTGATTTTGAAAAAGTAAAAGAAGAAGTTAAATCATTTTGGGAAGCTCAAGAGTTAACTCACGTTCATAAAAGACTAGAAAAAGATTTATACCAATAGGAAAATATGAAGAAGCTAAACACTAGAAAAATTAGATCCTTTAAAAAATCTCTAGAAAAGAGAAGTCTAAGCATGCTCACGTGTTACGATTTTCAAACAGCAAAAATGCTTCAAGAGACTACACTAGACATGATTCTAGTGGGAGACAGTCTAGGTAATGTCATCCTGGGTTACGACACAACTGTAAAAGTAAGTATTACAGAGATGGAAATATTCTCAAGTGCTGTTAAACGAGGCGCAGAAAATAAATTTGTTATCGCCGATCTTCCCTTTGGGACTTACAACACTCTAGAAGATGGACTAAAGAATGCCACATCTCTTTTTCAAAAATCAGGTTGTGAAGCAATAAAGCTCGAAGGTGCATTTGATCATCAACTCGCTCTCATTAAAAGACTCACTCAAGTTGGTATCCCTGTGATAGGACATATTGGACTAACTCCTCAATCAGTTCACGAACAAGGAGGATACTACGTTCACGGCAAAGATGACAAGAGTAGTAAAAACCTCATTCTTCAAGCTATGGAGCTTGAAAAAAATGGATGCTTCTGCGTCGTTTTAGAATGTGTTGAAAAAGAAGTTGCAAAACAGATAACTGGAAAACTCTCTATCCCAACAATCGGAATAGGTTCAGGGACAGATGTAGATGGACAAGTTCTTGTGATAAATGATCTTCTTAAATTAGGATCAGACTACCCTCCAAGTTTTTGTAAACCTGTAATTGATCTTTATACAATAAAAAAAGAAGCCATTAATAAGTATCTCGAAAAGCTATGAACTTTATCATTACAGTAGATGCTGGAAATTCAAAAACCAAGTGCGCTCTTTTTAATTCTAAAAATGAATGTTTAAAACTATTTGATCTGTTAAATATCGAAAAAGTTATCAAAGAATTTGATCTCAAAAAAGAAAATACTAATGCTGTAGTTTCAAATGTTACAAAAACTAAAATTGAACTTACCTTTTCAACTTTAGAAATAAGCTCATTGTTTGAAGATGGAATGTTTCTGGATATGAAAGTTAACTATAATGAAACGCTAGGTATTGATCGACTAGCAATTGCTTATCATCACTATAAATCAAAGCCTCTGCCAGCTCTTCTGATTGATACTGGAACTTTCTCAACACTAGACACTGTTAGTTCCTCTGGTTTTGAAGGAGGGTTTATTCTTCCAGGACTGGGTACAATTGAGAGAACTTATCTTCGAGGAGCAAATCTTCCCGAGGTAAAAGCTGATTATAATGACCTTCTAGATACCCCACACTCCACCCTTGAAGCAATATCCCGAGGTGCATGGTTAACTTATATAGCTCCTATAGAGAAAGTCATAGATAGTAATTCCTCCGAAGTAGTTGTAATTACAGGTGGAAACTCTAAGACTCTTTTTCAATATCTCTCAAAATCTTCCTCTTCCCCCTTACAAGTTGATGAAAACTTGATACATAAGGCACTGTTTTTTATAAAAAATATGGTGGAGTAAATGAAAATTATTTTGGCCGTAACCGGTTCCATTTCCGCATACAAAGCGCTAGATATTTGCCGAGGACTTTCAAAGTCAGGCCATGAAGTTCGTGTAATTGTCTCAAAAGGTGCGTGCGAATTTTTAAACCCTAAAGCCTTTCATTACTTAGGTGCAAAGAACGTCTACTCATTTAACGATGACTTTAATCTCGAACAATACGAAAGTGATACTAAAGTTCTTCATATAGATCTTGTTAAGTGGTGTGATCGAGTTTTGATTTCCCCAGCAAGTGCTAATACTATAGCAAAACTCGCTGGTGGATTTTGTGATGATCTTATCTCAAGTGTCTTTTTAGCTCTTGGCGATAAACCATGCCTTATTTTTCCAGCTATGAATACCAACATGCTCACTCACCCAATGACTCAAGAAAATCTAAAAAAATTAAGTGAATTGAAAAATGTTTTTATTCATCCAACCAAGTCGGGAGAACTCGCTTGTGGTGACGTTGGAGCTGGAAAACTTTCAGATGTTGAACTCATTATAGAGGTCACTCCTATTATAAATATAAGTAAACCAACGAAGACTATTCTTATAACGACAGGTGCAACAATGAGTGCATTAGATCCAGTAAGGTATATTACTAACGCATCAACTGGGATTACTGGTTACAAGTTTGCAAAAGAATATTTAAGACTTGGTTATAAAGTTATTCTAATCAAAGGTTTTAATAGTACTCACGAAATTGACTATTTAAAAGATCTACCTAATATTAAAATAATGGAAGCTGCTACGACGGCAAAAATGCATGAACTTGTGCTTGAGCACTTTGACGATTGTGATTATTATATATCGACAGCTGCAATGAGCGATATTGAGTTTGATTTATCAGATTCCAAACTTAAAAAAGATAAATTCAACGGCCAGATTCCTTTTCATAATGCTGTCGATGTCCTTGCATCAGTACTAGATAAAAAAGTGAAGCAAAAGATTGTAGGTTTTGCAGCTGAGTCAAGCAGTGACTCTGATACTTTCATTAACAAGTGGAAACGAAAGCCCGTAGATCTTCTCATTGGTAATGTGGTCAGCAGTGGCGCAACATCTGCTAAAAAAGGTTTTGGTTCAAACGAGAACGAATATTTCTTTATAAAAGATGCAAAAATTGTTGAGACACTCAGCCTTTCAAAAGACGAGCTCGCAAAAAAGATTCTCGATAGTTTATGATCATTAAAAACTTAAAAGATATTAACTTGTTTCATAGTCACAACTATAAAAGTGTTGGATTTGTTCCAACAATGGGAAGCCTGCACCTTGGTCACCTCTCATTGATTAAAGAGTCATTAAAAGAGAATCAAGTAACTGTCATCTCAATATTTGTAAATCCCAAGCAATTTGGAGAAGTAAAAGATCTAGAAGAATATCCAAGAACATTAGAAGCCGATATGAATAAGGCAAATGCTTTACTCAACGAGTATCCAGGCAAAGAGATTTTTTACTTTATACCAGAGAATGAAGAAGTTATTTACCCTAGTGATTTTAGTGACTATGTATCCATAGAACATCTTTGCTCAATCAGTGAGGGAGAAACACGTCCAGGTCACTTTGATGGTGTTGCAACTGTAGTTCATAGACTCTTTAACCTTATTAAACCTCAGAATGCTTATTTTGGCATTAAAGACTATCAGCAGTTTCTTGTTGTTAAAGCACTTGTTAAGTTAAAGAATCATCCTGTAAAAATCATCGGCATGCCAATAGTTAGAGAAGAAGATGGATTGGCCATGAGTAGTCGTAATATTCACTTAGATAAGGCTCAAAGAATAGAGAGCCTAGATCTTTCACAAACGCTTCTCAATATTCTTTTGATCTTACAAACCCAAGGTTTAGAGATCGCTAGAGGATTTATAAAAGAAAAATTAAAAGATACAAGATTTAACTATCTTGAAATAAGAAACAGCGATTCCTTTGAGCTCGCGATAATTGAAGATACAAACTTCGTTATCTTGGGAAATCTTCAATTAGGAACTGTACGTCTACTAGACAATGTCGAGGTAATGATATGAATTTTGATGATTATAAAGTTGAGCTCACCAAGAAGGCCTCTATGGTTAGTATTGTGTGTGATGGTTTTGAAGGCTATGAGACTCTTCAAAAAACAAAGGCTTCTTTATTTGAGTTAAAAGAACTCTTGAGAACTCTAGGTGTTGAATCTGGAGAGCAATATATTCAAAATAAAAGTTCTCTTGAGTCAGCAACGATGCTTGGCTCAGGAAAACTAATGGAGATCGCAGAAGATGCAAAAAAAGAAGGAAGTGAAATCCTCGTTTTTGACTTTGAACTCACGGCCAGTCAAATACGTAATATAAAGAAAATCACATCTCTTGATGTCATCGATAGATCAATGGTTATTCTTGAAATCTTTGCAATTCACGCAAGAACTAGTGAAGCCAGAATTCAGGTTGAGATTTCAAGACTTCAATACATGCTTCCAAGACTACAGTCTCTATGGAATCACTTTTCGAAACAAAAAGGTGGTATTGGTATGAAGGGAGAGGGAGAGCAGCAGCTTGAGCTCGATCGTCGTATCATTAGAGAGAAGATTGAGTTCATGAAAAAGCAGCTTAAAGGAATAGCTGTTTCAAGAGAACAACAACGTAAGAAGCGACAAAATAAAGCCGTCACAGCTGCTCTTATCGGCTATACCAATGCTGGAAAATCATCTCTTATGAATAAACTTTGTAAGGTTGATGTTCTTGCTGAAGATAAACTCTTTGCAACACTCGATTCTACCTTTAGAACTTTAAATCCAGATTCTAAACCTCCAATGATTTTAATTGATACCGTTGGATTCATTCAAAATTTACCCAACACACTTGTTGCGGGTTTTAAGACCACTCTAGATTCAGCACTTGAAGCTGAACTCTTGATTGTTGTTTGTGACCTTTCAGATCCAAACTATAAAAAGCACTTGGAAGTAACTCAAGAAGTTCTGGGTGAATTGAATATTGAAAAGAAAGATCAGATTGTTGTCTTTACGAAAAAAGATAAAATAAGCGATCCTTTTCTTCCAAAGATAGTCATGAGAAATTTCAAGGCTTCATTTCTCGTTAGTACATTAGATGAACAAGACATGCTTGATTTGCGTGAATACATTATAAATTATTTTTTAGATAAACAAGATCATCACGATCTATTTATTCCTTATGAAAATGGTGATTCCCATTCAAAAGTAATTGCGAACTCAAACATCATCAATCAAGAGCACCACGAGACGGGAACATTTTACAGGATAAGAATTCCAGGTTTTATCTTTAATCAACTAGGTCTTCAACAATATATTCTTGCACCTGATCAAGTGATAAAATAATTCGTTGTCAAAAGCCTCGAGAAACGTTAGTATCACCCCTTCTCAAAAGGCATTGATTTATGAAAAGTAACACGACACGTGCATATTCTAAGAACCTAAAAAAGAATCTTCATTCGAAGCTTCAAGATCTTCTTAAAGATTCTTATGACAACCCTGTTATTAAAGCTAGAAACACTTGGTCAGTAACGAGTGAGATGGTTCTTGCAATGCTTGGTACAGAAGTACACACGCAGTGGTTTGCAAATATTAAGCCGATCGTTTTAAAAAATAAAAATTTAATTGTTCAAACTGAATCTCAATTCGCTGCACAGTGGATTAATACGCACTATCAAGAACTAGTAAATTCGATTATTACTGCTCAAGATGCTAAATTGACATGTTTTTTTATAGGGCCTGCAAATTGGTCAAACAAAAGTAAAGAAACTATCGAAACACGCCGCTTCTAAAGTAGACTGTCACACCAAACATTATTATTGTCAGGCACACTCCGAAAATGACATAGAGTTGATCTTTATTCATAGGATTTAGTTTAAATTAGATTTGATATCATTGGCAAAAGTTTCTGCGATAATCATCCCAGGATTAGCATAATCAAACTTTTCCGACTCCATACCTACAATCATTGTTTTTGTTTGATGGGATGCGGCACTAATTCCACTCCAAAAACGATCTTCATCTTCTTGATATACATTTTTATCAATAATTATGAGTGCTGGCTTGAGGTCATCGACAAGGTAGGTAAAATCAGTTGTATCACTTATTGAGAAGCAAGCTAAATCATTAGATTTACATAGTGATTCTACAAAATCACAAACAAATTTTGATTCATTTATAAAGATAATTTGCATTCGCATCACTCCTAAACCTATAGTATGCTCATAGGCTACTAACTCAACTTATGGACAGTACAATCATGGCAAAAAAAGTTCAAGTCAAAAGCAAAGATTCAAACGAAGTATTATTTGAGTGCGAGCTTTCGAATGAAGCTGAGGCTTATGAATACGCAGGAAAGATGGATGAGATGGGAATTGATGTATATGTTATAAGCCCAAATGTTATTGATACACTTTCTGAAGCCCTTGGACTTGATAAAGACGCCGACGATGCATTTAAGCACAGTGTTTATGAAGAGGTTCAAGATCATGAAGGTGCTGAAGAATCTGATTCTTGTTGCAATACATATGTAGACGCCGGTGATCCTACCAAGCTTCAGTAGTTATATTCAAGCTTGGTATAAATGTTTAAACCAAGCGTTCCATAGCCTTTAAGTTCTTCATACTCTCTGTCAAAAACATTTCTAATTCCATTTTTTAAAACTATGTCTTTAATCCTAAACTGATGAACTAGATTAGTTATGTCATAAGCTTTAACGAGTTCATTATTAAAGTCATATTGAGATGAAACCCAAGTGCTGTCGATATTTAAAGAGTTTTTATCATTTAGTTTATAATTTATTCCAAGGTTAGCTTTTGCTTGAGGTTTTCTTAAAGAGTACTTTTTTGAAGAATCAATTGAGCGATTTAAAGAGATAGATTCGTTAAAGCTAAAATGATTTAATTGTTGATTTAGACCAACGTCCACACCATAGGTTCTTAGACTGCTCTCATTGATATAAGTATTGTTGTCATAGATTATAAATTCATCGATACGAGTATCATAAAAAGAGATGCTCCATCCTGAGACTGGATTACTTTTAAGTATTGTTAACTCGAGGGTATTACTAGTTTCTGGTTTAAGATTCTCATTTCCAAAAGTTGGAAATGTTCCTGGCTCGAAGGTATATAATTGATAAAGAGTCGGGCTCTTAAAACCTGTCGAGTAATTAAGTTTTATCTGTTTTCTATCTCCTAAGTTTTTTCCAAATCCTAATCCGTAGGTTGAATAGTTTTTAAATTCCTCGTGGTAATCAGATCTTACACCTGCACTGTAGAAGTAATCATCAAAAGAATCTGCATGATTAATGAAAGCTGCGTACTGATTGACTTTTAATTCATCGATTCCAGATTGTTCATAAGTTAGATATTCGTGAGTGATTCCAAAGAGAGTACTAAAAGCATTATAATTTAGTTCATTGAGAGTTCTCGTCCCTTGGTAGTTAGAATTAGAAGTGTTACTAAACTTTGAATAGCGATCAGTATTTTGATGACTGATTGAGTGCTTGAAATTATTAATCGTGATCTTTTGATAAAAATTTTGATTCAGATTCTTTGCATAGTTATCAGTGGAGTCAGCTAGAGAGTCATCAAACTCATTATACGATTTAATCGCTTTGTACTGCCATTCAATATCTAGAAGTGAAAAAGCCTTGGCATAATTAAGAGTAAGCCCTCTATTAATAGATAAGTCTCTCTCATCTCCATCTTTAAATGAGGAGATTGGATCTGATTCATTATAAAAAGTATTTATATAGAAGACATTGGTTGCTCCAAAAACGGTAAGACTTGCTGCAAGTTCTTCAGTTGCGCCTTGAGAGTAAGAGACCTTGCCTCCTTGTTCACCTTTTTTGGTAATGATATTTATAACACCACCAATTGCGTCACTTCCATAAAGCAGACTTTGTGGACCTTTTAGTATTTCAATTTTTTCAATATCGAGTGTCGATAGAGCGGGCATATTAAATGATCCACCTATATCACTTGGATCATTGGCCCTAACTCCATCAATGAGAACAAGGGTGTGACGAGACTCTGCTCCTCTAATCGATATATTATAACTCGATCCAGGTCCTCCTGTTTGAGTTATATTTAAAGCTGTCTCAGAGCGAAGAATATCAATGAGCTCAGTTGAAATATTATTTTGAATTTCTTCTTCAGTAATAACATCGGGACTAATACTCATCTGAGATTTTTTCAAACCACTTTTACTAGATACAATTACGGGATCAAGTGCGACTGCAAAGACAACTGCTGGAAACAATAGAATTAAGAACTTCAACGAGACCTCCACGGGAATCCTCTGATATTGACATCAGAAAAAGCAATAGAGTATCTGGCTTATTGAGAAACATTTGTTTTCAAATTACAGTTGCGGGACAGCCAAGGAATTAAACCTTGTTCCACTATTGCGGATAAGTATTGATTCTTGTTCTTTGGGGGGAATAAGTCAATTAACTATAAAAGCTTTTGAGCTGCTATTACAACTGACATGCATATAATTAACACACCAGTAAATCTAATTGTTATTTTATCTTGAAGCGATGACATGTCCGATCTGACCTGAGCAAAACCCGTTCTCATCTCGAAACGTACATCTGAAAACTCAGCCTTCATATCTGAACGAATTCCAGATTCCATCTCTTTCATGTCTGATCGAATTCCAGATTCCATCTCTTTCATGTCTGATCGAATTCCAGACTCCATCTCTTTCATGTCTGATCGAATTCCAAGCTCACTTAGTTTTAAGTCTGAGCGAACAGCAATTTCAGAAATTTTAATGTCTTTTTTAGTCGCAAAGTTTTGATTCATAATTTCCTCAAAAACCTTTAAAGAAGTATTGGCTTGATCTTTTGTAAAACCACTGCCCATTAAGTCTTTAGTATACCTCATTGCATCAATCATTCAAAATCCTTTGTTAGAGTCTGAACAAGTAGTGCAAATAAGTGACGATCTGGTTATAAATAAGTCATTGATTTTATTATTAGAGATTAGAAGTTAGAAATTCATTTTGCTTGTGAAGAAGCACAGACTGAATACCAAGATCTTTAGCAGCATTCACGTGCCCAATTGAATCATCAATAAAAAATGCATCAGAGGCTTTTATTTTTAGATCATCTAGCACGTGATTGAAGATTTCGGAGTCTGGTTTTCTCATTCCAAGATGATGAGAGAAATAAATTTTATCAAACTGTGAATAGAACTCTTCAGTATTATCAAGAGTAGAGATATGTTTTTCATGAATTTCATTAATATTACTTAGAAGGTATAGTTTATTATTTTTTTTAAGTTCCTTTAAAAATTCTATGCGCTCACTAGGAATATCAAAAAGCATTGAGTTCCAAGCAAGCTTTAACTCACTCTCTTTATTATGGAGACCTAATAAGTTATTTAGTTGAGATAGAAATTCTGATTCAGAGATCTTACCTCTTTCGAGATCAGAGAAAATACTGATTTGAGCATGTTGGCCATAAAGTTCAGATGCTTTATTGCTTTTACAAATATAATTCATTTTATCGATTGTGTTTTGATAATTGATATTTATAAAAATTCCACCAAAGTCGAAGATAAGATGATCATAGTCTTCAGTAAGTTTAAGAAACTCACTTTTATTCATTTATAAATTTTGAGAATAGTTAAGTAGAACAAGCATAGTTAGTGCAATAACAGATATTAACTTTATCGAAAGTTTGTGACTCATTTTCCCTCCTGGAAAGTCTTTCAAACATAAGTATAAAGATTTATTCAATTCTGGCAAGAATTTTAGATTGTGGAGTGGATTAGTTGGATTTTTTTAGAATGCGTCAAAGATCTCTTCTTTGGTAAATAACATAGGACATACAGGAGACTCACTTACACCGACAAGCCTTATTGGGGCAGCAACTAGAAAAGAATCACCACTGGGTACATCTTTTAAATCAAGACATTCTAAAATGACTGCTTGTTTAAATAAAGTTTTGTGAATTGGTCGCTCAGCGCTTCCGGGTTTAAAATCGGAACTCTTCCAGCTTGTACCATATAGATTGAAATTATCATGAGACACAAGCCATTCTGCTGCCTCTTGACCCAAAGTCAAAACGTAGCTTGGATCATGGTAACCATTTACAAGTTTTGGATAATTATCCACTGTGAGAAGAAGTTTATGAGGAACAATATTGTTTAGAGCAGTCTTTAATTCTAATAGGGAGACTTCCCAGTGATAAGTTGTATCATTCAATTTTCTAAAGTTATCTCCAGTTAATCTTACAACAGTAGCTTTACCGAAGAGGTAATCTCCATTGAAGTACTTATCAACAGTCTTACCAGAATTATCTACGTGCTTTGATCCTTCAATATGAGTGAGGCTGTGGCTTTTTAATATGAGTTTATCATAATTGATAGGTGGCAACTTATCTTTTTCGATTTTATAGATACTTTCTTTTTGAAAGCTTGGGCCTTCAAACCAGAAACCCTCAGTATCTTCGTGAATTTCTGGGGATAGGTAGTATGGCATTACTTAGCTTCAATCGTAAACGCTGCGATTTTTTTTAAGACACCTTTATCTAATGAGTTGTTAATATTTTGTTTGAACTGATTAAGCTCTTGATTATTGATACTCTCAGTTTTATATTTTTCTTTGTAGGTTTTTTCAACTTCATATTTACCTTCAATTTTATTATACACAAGTAAAACTCTAACATTAGGGCTTCTTCGCTTACTTATGTAAAAAGGCTTACGTTTTTTGATTAGTTTTTGAATTGTCTCTATTGCCTTTATTTGAGACTCATCAAGTTTAATCATATTTTCTGGATCAATATTGAGAAATTCCTCTTCAATATTTCCATATAATTCAATAACTGGTATGTCTCCATATGGAGACTCTTCTGATGAAAGATTAATTCCATTATTACGCTTTCCAGTAGCCTTGTTTATATTGTCGGTAGGATCATTGCCATCTTCACCTACAAACGGAGAGGTACCAAGCGAACTTGCTATACTTCTATTTCTAATTGCAGATTTTTTTTCATCGTAGGGAGAATCTTGTTCATATTCTTCTTCAGTATTTGATGCTGAAATCCCACTATTTGTAGGTGCTCCTGCATAAAAAGGATTATTGGTTGGAGCTGGTTGAGGTGTATTTGTTGAAGCTAAAGACCTTGAAGGTGATGAACTGCTTCTTGAAGATCGAGAGCTTGTAGCAGTAGACCCACTTGCATAACTATCAACTAAGCCTTTAAGTTTGTCATAAATTCTTTTATTTCCCTCTGCTACCGATTTATCTGAACTGTTGCCACCCAAGCCAAAACTAGTCGGAAACTTATTTGAAGATACCTTCTGGCTTTGTTGAGCAGTTGTGTTTAGTGCTTGCCGCTTGTCAGTCTTATTACCTATACTTCCTGCAGAAATTGGGCTTGAAGAACTAGAGTCAGTTGAAGATTCAGCTGTTTTACTAGTTTCTTTATCTTTAGGATCAACAAAAAAACTATCAACTAATGATCCCTTTCCAAATATTGCACTATCTATATCTTTAGAACTTATATAATCAGGGTTTGGTATCTGAAGAGTGTTGCCTGAATCGTCCTCCACTATGTTTCCATTTTCATCTTTTTTTGCGATTGTTTTTGGTATCAGATTCAGTGCACCGTAAGTACTTAAGTCCAAACAAATAGGCTTCAAGCTTCTCTTTCCACATCTTTCATTACTCAGGCCACGTTCGATGTCAGGATAGTATTTACAGATATTATTCATTGGGTCCTTAATTTGAGCATTGTAATTGTTTGAGGCAACTTTATTAGTGCTAATATTAGCATCTGTTCCCTCTTGCTTAAAGTGGACTTGATCTAGTGTATCGATCAAAGTTGGAATTTTTTGTCCATTCTGGGCACACATCAGCTCAGACAGCGCTAAGTTGTCTAACTCTAAGTCTAAATTATCTTTACTGTCACTTAAACCCATTTCTTTATAAAACTCTATACCCATACTTATCTGAGTACTCGAATCTTCACACAAAACCTTTTCTAAAATATCAAAAGAATCTTTACAAGCCTTCTTGAGATCAAGAAGAGTTTTTTCTATTTCTATATTCACCATGTTAACAAAAGGATTACTTGCCAATTCATTACTTTTAAGTAAATTTTTAAAAAGAGGATTTGTCTTTATGCTATTAAACAGATAAGAGAGCTCACCACTGGTCATGCCTTCTTGTTCAGCAATTTCATTTAAATTTTTGGAAATAAATTCACTGAGTGTACTAGATTGCGTTTTTTGAATATCGTCTTTATAGTTTTCAACAATTTTATCAATAAACAGTAAACCTTTCTGTCCAGTTGCTAGATAGCCCTTAGTTTCAGGAATCCCACACTTACTATTCTCTCTATCAAGAAAACTAGGAAGCTTTAAGTTCTCACCTGAAATACGTATTAATCTTTCATTTTCTATTTTTTCTTTAGTTTTCAACAATATATCTTCACCAGGAAATGCTTGACCAAGCAGTTTTTGACTATTTTTGCCGCATCTTTTATTAATTTCTTCTAGCCTAGAAATGTTGCATTTATCTCCTAAAGGCTCAGAAGAGAATTGAGAAACAGAGTACATATCATTTAAAGTAATACTCATGTTCGTTTCAAAAGAGTCGATGATATGTTTTACTATTTTTATTGAAGAATCTTTTTTTGCTTTTTTAAAATTTTCAGATTCTTTAATATCTAACAAGCGATTATTTTTTTGGCACTTGCAAACTTTATCCTTCTTTAATTTCCTTGTTTTACCACTGACACACTGCTTTGATGCAATTTCTTCACCTTCGATATAATCAAAATCAAATTGGACACCGGAACAAACCTGAGCCATAGATGATATAGAGAATAATAATAAAACAATAGCCTTCAAAGCTCTGTACCTCTTTTCGCTTCATACTCGATAAGATCGTTTCTCAAAAGCTTCATTTTGTCAGAGTCATAATTACTCAATATTTCAGGGTCATTTAAAATTTTCTCAATATAATCCAAAATAGTTTCTTTTTTACCATCGACCACTTCAAAGTGATTTAGGTCATATCTATATTCATCTTCGAAGTCTAATAGTTGGTAAAGTAACTTAAACTCACCTCTTCCTATCGATCTTTTTAAAAGTGGTTCATTTTCACGAAGTCTATTAATGGCTTCTTCGCCACAAATAAGTTGATCATGTTTTTCATTCAAGAAATCGCCAATTATTTTTTTTATATTAGGATCTTTTTCGTCCAAACCGAGTTTTAGCATAACACCTTTTTCAAATGCTCCTATAGAGTCAGGCATTATTACTGAATGATAATATATTGTGCATATTTCTAAAGCTAATCCAGACGGGTCAATCGCTCCACCAATCTTACTAATAATACCAGCCAACCCTTCAGCCGCTTCAGTACCACTAACATGGCCATTAGCTGGACACGCAGGACCTGCAATACTCGCTATAGAGAAAGTAAGTAAAAACAAAATTGATTGAACCCTATTCATATATTTCCTTAATAAATTTAAAGTCTTATAAAATTATCGGATTTTCAATAATTAACCTTTAGAGTAAAGTTAATTAATAACAGGTACTTACCTATAGACTGACATAGTCGATCTATTGAATAGCGGAGTGATTAAGTTTCAAAGTGGAAATGGTACTCGAAAGCCTTGGCATACGAGTCTAATAAATTCTTCTTCTAATACAGAGATGCGCTCATCTTCATTTACAACTTCGATGAGTTTATTTAAGACTCTCTCTTTCACACTTAGTGATCCTCTTGAGAGTGTATCAAGAGCTTTCGCTATCTCACTAGGCTTGAACTTAAACGAGTCGTTATTAAGCCCTCCTCTGGTGAATTCAACTAAAGATAACAGTGACGACTCTGCTTCAGATTTACTTATTTTCTTTTCATAAAATCCGCGATCTTCTAGCAGCATCTTTTTAACGATATAGTAATGAATAAATTCTGACGGAGTAATAAGCTGATCTTCCAAGACTAGCTTCTTGGCTTTTTTAATAAACTCTTTCTTTTCTTGAAGACTTAATTCTCTTAATGTTCCAAGAGCTACTTCGAAAATAGCAAATCTCCATGAATCTCTAAATTCACTAGTTCCGTTAAAGAAGCTGAGAATAATTTGTTTCGCTCCATCAGTCGTTTGAATTTTATCTTTTATGCTAAATGGAATTGAGTTCAGAATATTTTTTGCAGCTTCAACATTGACCTCAGTTATCTCTCCGATATGATCTTTTCTGTCTGCTAGTGAAGATAATACTGTTCCAGCTGTCGCAATTTTTAGTGCATCGTTATTAAATATATCGTTAACTTCAGCTTTTTCTTTTTCTGGGCCTTGAACTCTCTTTTCTGGGTACTTAACTTCCATTTTTTCAATCTCTTCCCATTTTTTCTTAGGATAAATTCTTTTGAGCCTATTTTCTAAAGAAGGATGACTGGCAAAACTCATTTTCATAGGAGCTCCAAAAAACAGATGAGATACCTCCTCCGCTTTGTTGGCCATAATTGTACTGCCCTCAATAAGTTTATTAATTTTTAAAAGTGCACCGCCAATTCCAAACGGGTTTCTTGTGAACTGCACAGCTGAGGCGTCTGCCAGATATTCTCTTTGTTTTGATATTGAACTTTTTATAAGAGAGCCTAACAGGTAGCCAATTCCACCTATTATAAAAAATGCTAAGCCAACGAAGACTATTCCATTTCCATCTTTGCCTCTATTTGATCTCGTTCTATAGCGTCCAGATTGAAGGATGACTCTACCTACCTGAGTAAGAATAAGCAGTCCAAATAGGTATCCGATAAGCTTTATACTGAGCTTCATATCTCCATTAAAGATATGACTAAATTCATGGGCCACAACACCTTGAAGTTCATCTCGCGAGAGTTTTTCAATCGCACCACGAGTAACGCAAATAATACAATCATCGATCTCATATCCTGCGGCAAACGCATTGATACTCGTCTCATGCTCCATTATATAGATTTTTGGAACTGGACATCCTGATGCAATACTCATCTCTTCGACAATATTAATGTATTTTTTTAGATCGGGATCACTATTTGCTCTTTTTACAGGAGTTGCTCCTAAGAGTCTTGCAACATAATCTCCCCCTTTTCCAAGGTTAAGAATCTTATAAAAGGTTGCCATAAGAATAGTAATACACACAACCAAAAATAAAAGGAAGTGCTTATCAACATTCGACCACATATCTATTGGTTCATATGCTCCTCTGGTATTTGATTGCATATAAACTTCAAAAATATAGCCAACGACAAAAGTCAAAGTGGCTCCCGTTGCTACAACGGAAGCTAGAAAAAGAACAACAAGCTTTCTCGTTTTCTTTTTGGCAATTTCTTGATCTCTAAAGAAATTCAATCGAAGCTAACCTTAACTGTTTCACGCTCAACCTGATTTTCTATTTCAAAAAGAGTCGCTTGTTTAAATTGAAACATTCCAGCAATGATTGCGGAGGGAAATTCTTCGCAAAGAATATTGTATCTCATGACTGAGTCATTGTAAGACTGTCTAGCAAATCCAATCTTGTTTTCAGTGGAAGTAAGCTCCTCCATCAGAGTCTGAATATTTCCATCTGCTTTTAGATCTGGGTAAGCTTCAGATAAAGCAAACATCTTTCCTAGACTTTGCGAGAGTTGGCCTTCGGCTTTGTTGAGCTTCTCCATAAGAGCTGGATCAGCTGGATCCTTTCCAAGATCTATATTTATCTGTGCGGCTTGATTACGAGCTTTAATGACAGCATCCAGGGTCTCTTTTTCGTGCTTCATATAACCTTTAACTGACTCCAAAAGATTTGGGATAAGGTCATAGCGTCTTTTGAGTTGCACATCAATTTGAGAAAATGCATTTTTAAAGACGTTCTTTGCACGAACGAGGCTATTGTAAATTCCAATAACATAAAATACGAGGATCAATGCGATCACGACTATCAATCCAAGCACTACTAATACGATATTCATTCTATTCCTTTTAACGATTCAGGCGTAAAAAAAGCCACCCATTGCAGGTGGCTTATTCTTATTCTCAGATTGGGAAATCTAAGAGGCAATATCGTTTAATTGTTTGTCTTCCCAAAACTTCTCATCCCACTCAGATTGAGCCACTTGCTGAACCTTAACGTGAGATTTATGTTTTTGTGAAATATGATTTTTCCATTTAGATTTTTTCTTATGAATTTGTTTTTCAACTTTTGCGATTACAAGATCAAGTGATTTGTAAAGAGAGTCTGCATGAGCGCTCCCGTGGTATTCAAATTGTGGGCCTATAACTTTGACATCAGCACACTGGTTTCCATCTTCTCTAATATAACAAGTCCAGTGGACTTCAAAATTACCTTCAAAAAATTTCTTTAACTTTTGTGACTTGGCTTCGATTTTTTCATCTAGGGCCGGAGTGTGGTCAAGATGTTTAAAAGAACTTACTATTTTCATACGTGCCTCTTTTTTCTTTAAAGTTTGTGGTTACTTTTTTAATTTAGTTTTTTAATAAATAGTTTATGTTCTCCTTTGTGTTCTAGTCTTAGCTAGCGTTTTTTCTTTTAGATGATGGAAGGATGTCCATACTCTCACGATACTTGGCAACAGTTCTTCTTGCTACTTTGATATCGCTCTTACTTAGTATATCGGCAATCTTCTGATCAGATAAAGGTTTTTTTGTATCTTCCTTAGAAATAAGTTCTTTAATCTTGAGCTTTAAGCTTTCACTTGCAATATCGATTCCACCATTCTTCCCACCAATTCCAGCGTTAAAGAAGAATTTAAGCTCAAACGTTCCAAGTGGAGTGTGCATAAACTTATTTGTCGTTACACGCGACACTGTAGACTCGTGCATACCAATTTCGTTGGCAATATCTTTAAGGATCATAGGCTTCATATAAGCCACACCCTTTTTAAAGAACTCTGGTTGGTATTTTACAATCGCAATAGATACTTTCTCGATTGTCTTTTGTCTGTTCTCAATAGATTTTATTAACCATAGCGCTGATCTTAATTTTTCTTGAACGTACTCACTTGTCTCGTCATCCTTTGCCGCAGCCCCTTGCTTTAAAAGGTTTTGGTAAAGCTTAGAAATCTTAAGTGTTGGTACACCTTCATCGTTGAGTTGAACCGTTGGAACACCACCGATATTTTTCACATAGATGTCTGGCACAACATACTGAGTTTCCTCAGGGTTGATAATACGACCTGGTTTAGGATGAAGAGTATGAATGATCATCTCTGCATCTTTAATTTGTTCAAGTTCAACTCCCAGCTCTTTTGCAATTGCTGAGTGATCTTTATTGATAAAACTATCTAGATGATCTTTTAGTATAAGAGTTACAAGTGGTACTGAATCTTCAAGCGCTCTGGCTTGAATAAGCAGACATTCTTGTAAGTCAGAAGCGGCACAACCAACTGGGTCGAGGTGCTGAATCATTTTTAATATCTCTAATGCGTCCTCTTCGTGAAGAGTACACTCGCTAAGAAGTGCTTTAAGATCTTCATCGAGATATCCTTCATCATTTAAATTATGAATAATTCCGCGAGCAAACTTCCATTCTTCTTCAGTGAGGTTCTCCATTCGAAGTTGCCACTCAAGATGTTCTTGAAGATTATCGCCTTTTGAAACCATGTTCTCGTAGTTTGGACCATCATCCTTAGACATATGTTCTTTAGTGTAAGGAGTAGATGATGAGTTATTATAACCGTCGATGTATTTATCCCAATCGAAGTTATCTTTTCCGCCTTCAACCAGTTCAGGACCAGAGAAGTCGTCAGAGCTTTTTTCTTGAGTTTCAGCTTTTCGACTCTCGACTTCTTTCATCGAAGACTCGCCACCTGTCTCTTCGAGCATAGGATTTTCAACCATCTCTTTTGCAATTACATTCGTCATCTCAAGGTGAGTTAACGTTAATAGTTTGATGGCCTGCTGCAGTTGCGGCGTCATCATCAAACCCTGTGTTTGCTTAAGACCTAGTGACATCTTAGCCATAATTACTCCCTATTTAAAATACCTCTCACGATTTGTGTGTGCGCTGGGGGTATTACATTTTAAATTCTTCACCAAGATAGAACTTTCTCGCTATCTCTGAATTCACAATCTCATCGGGTGTACCGCTTACTAATAATTCTCCGGCACTCATAATATAAGCCTTATCGACAATTCCTAGCGTTTCTCTAACACTATGATCTGTTATTAAGACCCCGATATTTCTTTGCTTCAATTCCGTAATGATCTTTTGGATATCACTTACCGCTAATGGATCTACTCCTGCAAACGGTTCATCTAAAAGAACAAATGCTGGCTCTAGTGCCAAACATCTCGCAATCTCAACTCTTCTTCTTTCTCCACCTGAGAGCTCTCGTCCTTTGGATTTTCTAATATGATTTAATCCAAAGTCTTTAATCAGTCTCTCAAGCATATTTTTCTTCTCGTTTTTAAAGATTTTTCTTATCTCTAAAACAGAATAAATATTTTCTTCAACACTTAGTTCTCTAAAGACCGAAGCCTCTTGAGGAAGATAACCAACACCCTTTCTTGCTCGCTCGTGCAGGGGAAGTTTAGTTATATCTTCGCCGTTTAGTTTAATGAAACCGTGATCAGCTTTTACCAACCCAACCATCATATAAAATGAGGTTGTTTTTCCCGCTCCATTTGGTCCAAGGAGTCCAACGACCTGTCCTCTTTCGACATCTATACTAACGTTCTTAACGACAGCTCTGCCGCCATAAACTTTTTTTAATTCTCTTGCATGAAAGCTTGCTTCCATTTGTTAATTCCTTTTAAGTTCAAAACTCGATTGTGAATCGTCTACTTCTACAAGCTCAACGTTCTCTCTTAGTGTGATCTGGTAACCCTTTATTAAGTCATTACCTTGTTCAACTCTGGGTGCTCCACTTAAAACAACTTTTGCCTCACTCATATAACCTTCCAGTTTTTCTGAGTAAGCTCGTCTCAATTGGGTCTTCCCATTTCTAAGCTCAAGTCTTTCAACTAACTTTATATCGTCATAAAGGACGTAGTACTTGAGCTTTTTGTTGTAGTTTTCTAAAAATATCTCTGCTTTTCTTGCTTCTAAATGATAATTATTTCTATCTAATTTCACATTGTTAGAAAGAGTAACAAGTGAATTCAACTGGTTGAGTTCAAGTTGATCGGCCATAAAATCAAAGCTCTCTTCATAGATTCTGCGCCTTTTTACTTTCCCCACAACATCTCCGTTAAAAACAGATTTACCTTCATTCATCCATGAATACATAGATCTCGATTCAACAATAATAGAATCTCTGGTCAACAGATCGTTCATTACAGATTTTACTTTTCCAGTTGCTTCAAAGAACTTCTTTTTACCATCGTAAAAAAGTCTATCGGATTCATGGCTACCTTTAGCATTTTTAACACTCACATCACCAGAGAGACTAAGCTCTCGCTTGTCCCCTAGGTAGCTTCCAAAATTTGCATCATAAGTCAGCTTCTCTCCATTTTCATTAAAGAGAAAGCCTTGTGGGTTTTGGAAGTTGAGATCTTTATTATTAATCATTTTTAAAACATCAGCGTTTATATTGAGAGCGGGTTTTGAATCTTCGACAGAGAAATACTTTAGATTGATAAATTCAGTTTCTTGATCTCTCTCTATATCAATAGGAATTTGAGTTGCTTGTTTTTTACGACTGACATTGAATGATTGAAAGAAGACGACTGCTGTCAGAACACCAAAGATTACTATTATATTGAGGGACTTTTTATTAACCATTCTATTTCCATATTGAACGTTTATCTGTAGCTCATTATACATCATAACCATGAATGTTTCCTCCGTTATTTCAGTAACTTAAGTAATTATTTGATCGTAGATATTGCTTATATTTTGACTGTTTTAATCAAGTTATGATAGTTTGATAGCCACACACAACACACAAGTTATTGAAATTAAGGGATGCACACTATGTCTAAGACTTCAGGTATAACGCTTAAGGAAATTGTTGATTCGGGAGTAAAACTTACTCCCATGATGGATCAATATTACAATATAAGACGTCAGTACCCAGGAATCCTACTCATGTTTCGCATGGGAGATTTTTATGAAGTCTTTTTTGAAGATGCAGTAAACGCCTCTCGCCTTCTAAATATTTCACTTACCCACAGAGGTAAACTTGGTGAGCACAGAATTCCAATGGCCGGAATGCCCCACCATGCAGCTGGAACTTATATCGATCGCCTAACGGCAATGGGAATGAAAGTTGCAATATGTGAGCAAGTGGAAGATCCAAAACTTGCCAAAGGAATTGTTAAAAGAGCAGTCACTCAAGTTGTTAGCCCTGGTATGCCATATGATTTAGATAAGAGTTCAAAGGTTGATAATAGTTTTATGGCCTCGGCCTTTAAGGGTGAGAATGCTTACTACTTAACTTTTGTTGATTATACGACTGGAGATTTCTTTGGTCTTTGTGCCGAAAGCGAAGAATCTCTTCTAGAAAAATTAAATATCTATCGTCCCAAAGAGTTTATAACTTATCTTGGTCAATGGGATCATTCTAAAGCGATGACTGACTACTTAAGCCGCGAAAGTATTTTAAAAACACATTTAAGTGAAGACTACTTTGTTGAAAAGTTCACAAGCCTCTATATTGAAAAACTTATTCCAAGTTATAAAAGAGACCAAGTTTTAAAACTTCACGCAGAGATCATTAATCCTATCGGAGCTTTAAGTTATTATATCTGCTCAACTCAATCTGTTGAAGAGCTTAATCACTTCAGACCTTTTCAACTATTAAACTCTGAAGACGATATGAAAATTACATATCCAACTTTAGTAGGTCTAGAAATTTTTCCAAAACACAGAGACGATTATAAATCGAGTATCTTAGGTTTTCTTGATCACACTAGAACGTCTATGGGGACAAGAAAGCTTAAATCAGTTTTTCAATCCCCTCTTCGTTCAAGAGATAAGATTTTAGAGCGACAAAAGACGATTGAGTTTTTTCTAGATCACCATAATAAACTTGAAGACACTCGAGACAGCTTGAGCGATATCCGCGATCTTGAAAGAATCATGGCAAAAGTTACGACTGGAAAAGTAAACGGTGGAGATCTTCTAAATCTTGCAAAAGCAAACGTCTCGTTTACTGATATTATGAAAAGCCTTAAGGGACTTCCAAAGGTTCTTCCTTCTTTTTCTAAAAAAGAGATTACATCTCTAAAAGCTCTTGAAGATGAAGTTTTTGAAACTATTAACGATGAGATCGGCGCCAACCTCGATAAGGGAAACCTTATTAAACCTGGTGCCAACAAAGAAAGAGACAGACTTGCAAAGCTCACTTCAAATGCAACTGACTCACTCATAGAACTCGAATCTCGCTACCGTAAAGAGACGAAAATACCTAACCTAAAAGTTAAGTTTAATAATATCGCGGGATATTTTATTGAGATAAGTAAGTCTCATACAAGTAAAGTGCCATCGGAGTTTGTAAGACGCCAGACACTTGTAAACTCTGAGAGATATCAATCTCCTGAACTAGCTGAATTTGAAAAAGAGATGATCTCAGCTAAAGATAAGCTCTCAAAGTTAGAGAGAACTATTTTTGATAAGATTGTAAAATCGGTTCAAAGCAACTCACAGACAATTCTAAACCTAGCTAATGCACTTGCACTAATAGATGTGTTCCAATCATTTGCTTGGTCTGCATTCCAAGAAGACTTTGTTAAACCAGTGCTTTCCACAAAAAAGAAAAACATTTGTATCCATCAAGGATGGCATCCACTAATTAAGTCTGCGATAAAAGATCAATTCGTTAAACACGATATCAATCTTGATGCTAAGAAATTTTTTGGACTCATAACCGGTCCAAACATGGCCGGTAAGACAACAGTCATGAGAGAAGTGGCCATCATTCAATTCCTCACTCAGATTGGATCATTTGTACCAGCGACGAGTGCTGAAGTTAGTCTTTGTGACTACATATTCAGTCGTCTGGGAGCAAGCGACGACATTATCAAAGGCCAATCAACCTTTATGGTCGAGATGAGTGAGACGGCGGAAATTCTTCGTCACGCCACTGATGAGTCACTTATTATTCTAGATGAAATCGGTAGAGGTACTTCCACTTATGATGGGCTAAGTATTGCTTGGTCACTAGTTGAGCACTTTGTTAAAGATACTAAAGCCCTGACCCTTTTCTCGACTCACTATCACGAGCTAATTGATTTGGTTGATACGCTGACAGAAGCTAAGAACCTTACTGTTAAAACTGTTAATGAAAATGGGAATGTTCAATTTCTTTATCAGTTAATCGAAGAAGGTGCGGCTCAGAGTTTTGGGATTCACGTTGCGAAACTTGCAGGACTTCCAAATTCAATCTTAAAACGATCCACTGAAATACTTTCTAAGCTTGAAAAGACTCATAATCATGCAAATGATGTATTGGAAGGTTCTGTGAAGCCACAGATTGATATGTTCAACGCTGTAGCATCTGTTTCCTATGAATCTAATCCGATTATTGATGAAATTGAAAAGCTTGATCTCATGAACATGACGCCAATGCAGGCAATTCAGAAACTTCATGAAATCAAACAGACTCTAAACTAGAGGATAAGCTCTTTAATCGTAATACAATTTAGTTTTTTGATCTTTATAGAATCACTACCTGCTGGTAAAATTTCGAGGTCTAATCTGTCGATTGAGTTAGGTTTACTTGAATGAACCTTATCGATATCAAAAGAGATAAGTTCGTAGTTAAAGTCTTTTGTATATACTAACTCTCTTGTTCTTTTAGCATCTTTTAAAATTTGAAGGTCTTTCGTACCTAAAATAAAGTCTTCGATAATTTCATTTGCTTTTAATGAGAGGAAAAGACTCTTACTTCTATATTCATCCATCAGCAATGACTCTCCCGATCTATTTTGACAGCTTATTCTCGCAGTAATGTCAGATGGCTTTAGAAGAGTTGAGTCTTCGGCTACATCACCAATATCATTTTCATCACATGGTGAAATATTGCGAACAGCTTTCGTGTACTCAGTAAAAGCGATAAGTGTTGATCTTTTAGTTTCATTAACAATTGACTGAAGTCTATATCCATCGTTATAAGTGGGATTCTCGATATATACCGTATAAGCAAAAGCTACTTCTTTTTGAAGTCTAACAAACTCAGCATAGTTTCTTTTAATATCTGATTCAACTATTACTTCATTAAGTTCTTTTCTAAGATTTGAATCTAGAACTGACCAAAATGTTTTTGGGGTAATCTTTTGATCAAGACCTTTTTGTTGTAAATCAGCAGTTATTTTTCTAGAGAGAACCGAAGTTATTTGAATATCAAAATGGTTATCGTAAGAATTATTTTGGATTGAATAGTCTAGTTGATTATTTTCAATATCTCGAAGTGAACACTCAACCACAGATTGCTCAGAGTATTTTGTAAGGAGCTCACCAGCTTGAAGAACTCCGTCGGTTTTACCACCAAGGGGGCTTGAGCTGGAAGACTTATTGTCTCCACATGAAAGGATCGTTGCCAAAATAAGAAGTGATGCCGTTTTTTTCAAAATTGAATCTCCAAATAATTTATATTGGATAGATGGTCTCACAAAAGTATCTGGTTTCTGTGAATCTTGAAGAATGTTCAGAGGGTGTCTAAAACATCGACACTTTTTTGTTTAAAATTTTTTGGCCAAAGCCTCATAAGAAGTTTCGTAAGAGTAGTCTATATATGCGCTTCGCTTGAAGAGATTTCAATATGAATGCTGTTGCCAAAATGGGCTTTATTGAATTTTGGCAGTCATACAATGTCTCACCGACTATATTTCGGCACCTTTTACCTTTCTAAAATATGTCCTCAACAATACCAATATTATCTCGATAAGTAGTGAGAGGTATCTTATGGAAAATAACATTGTAAATCTGGTTGATCATATTAATAAGAAAAAAGAGATTGAGACTTTTAATCAAGCTCTTATTTCTCCAATAAAACTAGAAAAACAAGGGATTACTCAAAGAAGAATTTATAGCTTCTTGGTCGACTTCAGCTCAATACTTGTCATGAGTGCAGCAATTCAAACAAGTTATATTATGTTTGTTAATGAATTTCTCTACTCTTTAAAGTTTCAAGCAAAGTCAGCACTTATACTTGAAAATTCACCTGTGCAATTTAGTGTTTTCCTTTTAAGCTTCACAGCTTATTTTCTCTATTCATTATACGTGATGGGTGGACAGACATTTGGGAAAAAAATATTCAATTTGAGAGCTGTTAAAGATGATTTCCTTTTCGATGAGGAAATTGAAGACGGTGAAATAACACTCAGAGATTCCTTCAGAAGAACAATGGGCTACCTTGCTTGTTATATGTCTTTTGGCGCATTTTTTATCTTCTCAATCATGTCTGAAGATAAGAGAGGCCTTCCAGATTATTTTTCAGGAACTAGAACAGTTTCAGAGGAACTCATTAAGTCTATAAAGATATCTAAAATTCAAGATAAAGAAGCTGTTACAATTGATATCGAGAGTCTAAGAGATATTGCCTAGACTATAGTCACCTTCTAGAAGGTCTACACTTCTCCAACAACATTACTTATACTTAGGGGCCTATTTTTTGGTCTATGACTTGCAAATTAACTAGTATATTAATTTGTATCCTAGGAATAATTATGAAGATCGTAAGCCTTTTAGCCCTAACTGTTTTCTCAACGACAGCCTTAGCTGTTACAGATTCGCAAATTCGAACCGCAGATGATGTGAGGTTTTGTGGAGGACAAAAAAGCAACCAAGGTGTTACTCCCTATGCCATGAATGATGATGGTTCTGTTTATAGAGTTGGAAACAGACGATGGAATGATCGCTATGAAGAAAAGTTTGGTCAATGGGTTGCCGAACACGTTAACAAAGAAATTTTCAAAAAGTTTAATATCGTTACAGATTGTGCAGATGCAGCTCTCGCAGTGAGGGCCATTTTTGCAAGAATGCATCATCTACCAGTTTCATTTGCTGGAAACCACTACAGACATACAAGTAAAAAATATTCACGCTATAGAACAGTTAAAAACTGGAGCCCAGAGACCTGGGAACAAAATCTAAATGATGATACTCGTTTTAGAAAAGCTCTAGATGATTGGAACTTAGGAACGGGAACTGTTAATATTCATGCGGATACATATCAATTAAAAGTTAGACGTGAAAGTGACTCAACAAGAATTTCTAAATACGTAAGACCTGGAGCTGTCCTACTTGATCATGGCCATACACGTTTTGTATCACAGATTGACTCATTAAACTGGACACCTGTTACTCAACTCAATTCTACAGTTCCTGCTAAAGTAAGAACTCTGAGTGAAAGTGGAATGAGTCTTGGTTATCCTTCTCAAAAAGAAGGCGCTAGACCTGACAGAGGACTCTTAGGTTGGAACTGGGTAGTAAATTGCGGCGGTAAATTTAATAAAGTTCGTGATGATAAAATGCCATACTACAGTCCTGAACAGAATAGATTTGAATCTATATATGGAAGCAAAGGATTTACAGATGTCATTCAAGATCTAGCGCGTGCAAGAATGTTAAAAGAACCAAAAAGAAGTGACTTTAATCATTTAACAGACGGGCTTATTGACCTGATAACAGAGAGAGTTGAAGCCGTTGAATTAGGATATGAAGCAGGACTTCAAAATCCAAATGAGATTCGCGATTTAGAAGGTGCTTTATATGATACCTACTCAACTCCTTCTCGAGATAAAAGAATAAAAGCTTATCTTCAAAATATGATCGAGCTTCTTCAAAAGAAAGGAAAAGATGTAGGTGTTGATTATCATCATCTTGCAAAACCTCTTTTAAACGAATCAATTCAAACTGCTGATGGAAAAAGAATTACTTATTACCACTTTGCAATAGCTCTTTTGGATGGAAAGATTTCAAGCGATCCTTGGGACTCTCTTGAAAAAAGATGGGGTATTCAAACTCTCAAGGGCAGAAGTGAAGAATCAAGATCTATACTTTCAAAAAATAAAGGTGAGCTTTCAGACTATAAGAAAAAACTCAATGAACTGAAGGAAGAGCTGAGTGAGCATAAAGAAGATGCTAGATGGTATAAAGATAATGCTAGCTGGGCATACTATATTGGAATGGAAAAGAAATTTTTAAGGTATTCTAAAGAACACAAAGCAAGTTCAAAGAAAACAGCTCTCTATATTGAGTCTGTAAGAAATGAGATTTCAAATACAAAAGGAAAAATACAATTTATTAATAGTGAACTTCAAATACTGTCTAACCTGTAAGTTAGACAGTACTAAAAAACTATTTCTCTTTAATTACAGGAGCAATATGAAGCTCTTTATACTGCTCTAAATCAGCAGGACTAGGAGCAGAACACATCAGGTCTGTTGCATTATTTGTTTTAGGAAATGCAATGGCGTCTCTAATATTATCAGTCTTTGCCATAAGCATAACTGTTCTATCCATTCCAAATGCGATTCCCGCATGTGGAGGTGTTCCATATTTTAATGCTTCAACAAAAAAACCAAACTTCTCTTTTGTTTCTTCTTCAGTAAATCCAAGTGTTTTAAACATTTGAGACTGTACTTTAGTATCAAAAATTCGAAGAGATCCCCCACCCATTTCATATCCATTACACACAAGATCGTAGGCTTCAGCCGGCATCTTAGATAGTTTTTCTTTATCACCTGTCATAAAGTCTTCAAGGCAATCTAACTTTGGCATTGTGAATGGATGATGACATGCATAAAAGCGTCCATCTTCATCATCATATTCTAAAAGTGGAAAATCATTTACCCATAGAAACTTATAGTCAACACCACAGTTTTCAATCAGTCCTAATGTCTTACCAAAATGTCTTCTCGTCACATCTGCACAAGCGTGAACAACACTCTCTTTTTTATCTGCAAAAAAGAAGAACGTTCCATCTCCACTATTAGCTTTAGTTTTTAGAGCGGTATAGGTTTCTGCGTTTATAAATTTAGAAATACCACCAGTGAGTTCATCTGCATTTACCTTAAACCAAGCTACGCCTTTACCACCATGGGGTTTTACTACCTCAGTAAGAGCATCCAATTCTTTTCTAGAAAACTCTTTAGTTTCTTTAGCAACAAAGATGGTCTTAACCATTCCGCCGTCTTTTAATGCCTCATCAAAAACTTTAAATCCAGCCGAAGTTACTTCATCGTTTACTATCATGTGCTCAAGACCAAAGCGTGCATCTGGTTTATCAGATCCATAAACGGCCATGGCTTTATCATATTTCATCTCTTCTATTTCAAATGAGTCATCCATTTTAAAGAGACGCTTAACCATTTTAGTTGCAAGATTTTTTAAATACTCTTGAGTTGCAAAACTTACTTCAATATCTATTTGTGTAAATTCTGGTTGTCTATCAGCTCTAAGGTCTTCATCTCTAAAACACTTACAAATTTGAAAGTACTTATCTGTGTTTCCAATCATTAAAAGCTGCTTCAACGTTTGAGGTGATTGAGGAAGAGCATATACTTTTCCAGGATGAACACGACTTGGAACGACATAGTCACGAGCACCTTCTGGTGTCGTTTTATAAAGAATAGGAGTTTCAACTTCTGTGAATCCTTCTTCATATAATGCCATTCTCGTCTCTTTCATTGCATAAGATCTTAGAGATAACATATTTTGTAAATACTCCCCTCTGAGATCGAGGTAGCGGTACTTTAATCTTAGATCTTCAGTCGCTTGCACTTTTCCATGTGGAAGAAATGGAACTTCTTCTGCATGAGAGAGTTCTTCAATTTCCATGACAGAAACTTCAACTTCTCCAGTAGACATTTTATTATTGAGAGCAGAGTCAGGTCTTCTTCTAACAATACCCTTTGCTTTAATTACTGATTCCAAAGAGAAAGTCTTAAGTATTGAGATATCACTTTTAAATTCATCAAATGCCAACTGAGTTAGACCAAATTTATCTCTAATATCGATAAAGTGTAATCCCCCCAAGTCTCGTGATTTATTTACCCATCCACATAGAGTAACTTCTTGTCCAATGTGGCTTGAATTTAACTCACCACACGAATGAGATTTGATTAGTCCAGCTAGATTTGTACTGGCGATGTTGTGATAATTCATAGTAAACTCCCCTTATGAAATTTATACACGAAATTTATCCGATGCTCATCACTTTTCTTGTTTTAATTGGCAACGTTTCCTGCAATGAATCAAAGCCCATAAATCCATTCAAAACTTACAAGTCGATGACTATAACTCTAGATTCTGGTGAGAAAATCTCAACTTATATTGCTCATAGTGCTGAAGACCAATCACTTGGACTCAGTCTAGTAAAGCCTGATGAATTTGGAGATGCAGATGCTATGCTTTTTACTGGAGAGCATTTTAAAACGAGACAGTTTTGGATGCCTGAGACATTTTTTAACTTAGATTTATTTTTCTTAGGACCAGACATGAAGGTTTTAGATATTCAAAGAGACTTACAACACCATACAAAAAGATTCCCAAAAAAAGATGTTCCACTTTCCAAGTTTTCTTACTGCCAACACGTGCTTGAGATGAAATCAACAAGTCCGATAAGTGCTAAAATAAAAGTGGGAATGATTTTAAAAGGTGAACCTAATCTTTCGCAAATAATATCAGGTACTCATTAGAAGCAATTACACCTAGGTGGTCTCTTGCAACTTTCTTTTGATACTTTCTACTCGTCTGGATCTTGTGTATTTCAGTAACTAATTCAGCATTTTCGTTTTGAACTAGCGCTAACTTTTCGTGTTTACCTTCAATAGTGGCTTCAAGAGAATAATAATCTACAACTCCATTCTCCATAAATAAAAGTCTAGCAAGAGTTACAAATGCAACCATCCACCAAAATTTTTGCCAAGTCCAAACAAACTTAGTCGCTGTACTTCTTCTCTTTGGCTTACTTACATATTTAACTTTTGAAGATGCTGTTTTCTTTACTGATCTCTTTCTTCGAGTTCCTGTTAATTCTATATCATCAACAGTCTCTGGAAGTGATCTACGCGAACGACGAGACGAGGGGGCCTGCGTCATTGAGGACCCAAAAATGGTGTTATTTGATGCCATCTGCATTGGCTCTGCTGTAGCTGTTCTCGATGATGATGAGAAACCTGGTGAACTTTTATCTTCAAATACGAATTCCAAACTTGCTTCCTAATTTAAACTTCCTGTTTAAATGCTTGAATTTGTTGTGCTTTCCATAATATTGTATCAATTATGATTTTTCAACACAACTCGGCAAAAAAGGGAAAAAGTGTTCCTATTTAATTTGTGTGATTATTTGATCCAAGCGTGGATATGAACAGTGCACCTTTAGTGATGAATCAGTACCAGGACTGACTAGCTGATAGATTTGACCATATCTAGAGTATTTTTCAAATAACTTATTATCTCTTTCTACATTCTCAAAGACCACTCTACTAAAAGTGTCATATCTTTTACTAACGGCATAATCACTGGAGTACTCCATAACAATCTCGCCAATCTTGTCCACATTAAGATCAAACTTAGGATCTTCGCCTGTTTTGGTAATATTCTTTTTTAATTTCAATGAGACTGATTCTTCTGTTTTACATGATCTTCCCATGCCACTTCCACTGCAAATATTCTTTACAAGGTGAACGGAGGTATAACTCCCCTCAATGTTTTGAACTAAATTGGAGTTTAGAATATTGAGAGATTTTAACGTTTGAATTTTTGCGAGATATTTCTCTTTATGAGGAGATTTGACCTCTTTCCACCAGTAGTACCAATTTTCAAGAACCAAACGAGTACAATTATCACTATTTCTTAGAAGTTCTTCTTTTATATTTATATCTATTTTCAGTTCTCTTTTGAGCCTTTTTTGAAGCTTTTTAAGGCTCAAAGCATGAGCACTGGTAGTCAAAAGAATTGAAATTATAATTATGTTTTTCATCTGTTAAGAATAAAATAAAAAAGGCCCTTCGAAAAGAGCCTTGATTACTTAAATTATTTTATTCTTATTATCTGTTAAAGTTTCTTGAGCTTGAAGAAGGTCTACTTCTTCTCTCACTACTTCTTTCTGAACTTCTACCTTCAGAGCTTCTACCTTCACTACTTCTGCCACCAGCAGCTCTTGTAGTTCCTGGTCTTCCACCTCTATGGCTTCTTCCACCATTTGAGCCACCTGAACGACCTCTTGAACCACTATCACCTTCTGGGCGAGCAGCAGATTTTTCGATATTTACAGTAGATTGCTTAAAGCTTGTATTAGCTAGACCTAAAACTTCATCAGTAAATTTCTCTGGCATTTCAAAGAAACTAAACCCAGGTTTAATATCAATTCTTCCCATCTCACTACCTGAAACGTTAATTCCACGAGCAACAAAGTTGATTAGTTGACCAGGATCCATTCCAGCATCACGACCGATGTTAACGAAGAATCTTTGGTATCCAGCTTGAGTACCAGAAGATCTTTCACTTCTTGGTCCTCTTTCTGGTCTATCACCACTTCTTTCAGGTCTTTCTGCTCTATCAACATCTAGTGGACGAGCTTTTTGGTAACGTTTAAGGTTTTCCTCAAATACATAAGCATAAACTGCTTGCATGATTTCTTCTTTAGATCTGTCAGCAAAGTTTTCAGTGAAAGAGATATAACTCTTATCTTCACCAGCAGCGAATGATTCAATAGCATCGTCAAACTTAGAAAATGCTTTCTCAGTAAGAACTTCTAGTACTTCATTAACTTCTGGAAGCTTAATTTTTTCTATTTTTGCTTTTGTAATTCTTTCGATATCACGAACTCTTCTTTGTTCACTTGGCTCGATGATTGAAAGAGCGATCCCTTTACTACCACCACGACCAGTTCTTCCGATTCTGTGAACATATGACTCATTGTCTTGTGGAAGTGAGAAGTTGATTACGTGAGTAAGGTCAGTTACGTCAATTCCTCTTGCTGCAACGTCTGTACAAACAAGAAGTTTAATTTTCTTTTGCTTGAATTTCTTCATTGTAAGGTCACGTTGATCTTGAGACATATCACCGTGAAGTGCATCCGAAGGATATCCTCTAAGGTTTAGTTCATCAGTAAGCTCTTTAGCTTTAACTTTAGTTCTAGTGAAAACGATTGCATAAATTTCTTGGTGATAATCAAGGTAACGACATAGTGCTTCGCCCATATCGTGACGTCTAACAACACAGTATTTTTGATCAATTGATTCACTTGTTAATATTTTCTTCGTTACTTTAACCATTTCTGGGTCACAAAACTGACTATTGATTAAGTTAACAATAGGCTTAGGCATTGTTGCTGAGAACATCCAAATTTTCTTCTCAGGTACCTTTGCAACGATTTCTGTAACGTCGTCAAAGAATCCCATGTCTAACATCTCATCGGCCTCATCAAGGATACAAAATTTAACTTTTGATAGGTCAATTGCATCTCTTTTAATAAAGTCGAGCATTCTTCCTGGAGTACCAACAACAACTTGTGGTCTATTTCGCTTAAGATCTCTCATTTGAGAAGAAATTGGCATACCACCATAGATTGCAAGAGTTCTTACTGGCTCAAATCTAGAAAGTTTTTCAAATTCTTGGCAAATCTGATTTGCAAGCTCACGAGTTGGAGCAAGTACAAGTGCTTGAAGGTCTTTAGAATTGAAGTCAATTTTTTCAAAAAGTGGAAGTGCGAAAGCCGCAGTTTTCCCAGTACCCGTTTGAGCTTGACCGATAAAGTCGATGTCTTTCTCAAGTAGAAGTGGGATTGATTTTTCCTGAATTTCAGAAGGTGATTCGAATCCTAAAGCTTCAATAGCTTTCAACGAGGATTCCTTAAGATTTAAATCTTTAAATAGCATTATAGTTCCTTATCTCTTAATAGCAGAGAATTAGCCTAGCCAATGTCAAATGACCCCGACAGCGAGACCTATAAATGACATTCAGTAGAATTGTTAAGCCGACCTTGTATCACGCAGGACTATAAACGCAAGGCAAAATACCGATTTTCTAGACCTTACACGTTAATACTGGTAGAACCGTGAAAAAAATACTTAATAAGGGGTTAGACATGAGTATCAATAAAGAAAAACTTGAAAATTACTTCGTTGAATTAGAAAAACTTAACTCTGAAGATATGATGAAACTAGTAGAAAAACATATGGATGAAGATACTGTTGAGATTTTTGTCGACCACATCGAAGAGTTTTATGGCATCGCCGACGATGATGAACTTGGAACGCTGGCCCAGATTATGATATCTGGGTTTATTACAGCGAAAGAGCTTTCTTAGAAGGAAGCTCCAAGGTAGAAATTGAGAAGTTCTCCAGTCACCTCAGTATATGCGTCTGTTCCCGGACCATCTTTATCAATAGTAGTAATATCTTTTCTAATCCCTATCCAGTTACAACCAAGAGTGAAGTTTTCCCACTGCCACTGGTTACCGATATTGAAACCGATACCAACTGTTTGATAATCAGTTATATCGGTAGCAAGATATGAGTCTGTAGCGTTATCGTAGTCCTCATCATCAGCAAGTTGCTGAGATCTCAAATACAAAGATGGACGAATATAGAATGAGTTGCCTGTAAAATGTTTCAAGGCGACTTCAATCATATATCCATCTTCTAGCTCTTCATCTACCCAACTGTAGTTATTAGTGTCCAAGTTAAAAAATGATAAGTAGATAATATTATTTAAGTCTTTAAAGTAACCTAGATTTATACCTGTTGCTTGAGACTGAAGCATCTGACCAGTTAAATTAAAATCAACAGTATATTTGAGACCGTCTCTATTCATGGTTGATTCATCAACAACCACTCTTGTGTATTTGCCATTTGGATTCACATTCGTCGTATCTTTCTTCTCTTGAACTTCTTCCATTTGATCTTTCTTTTCCTGTGATTGAGAAAAAGTGAGAGTACTTACAGCCAAAAGAGCCATGGTTAAAAACATTTTCATTTTAAATTCCTAGTCTATTTGTTTTTGAATTTGAATCCAAAAACGTCTTATATTTGCAAGCTCCATCATAAATAGATTTGCTTCTTTTAATGATTCAATAAAGGGTTCACTTTGAGATTTCATCTCTAATCTTCGAAGGCTGTCCCAAAAATCAAAGCCACTATCGCCTTTAGTGAAGATGTTTTTAAAAGCTTTAAACATCATATTGTGATCGTCACTTTTAATCGTAAATTGACCGTGAGCACTTGAGTAGTCTTCAATGGGAAATAACATTTTAAAATAGCCATAAAGCTTATTAAACTTCTCCATCGTAAGCTTAGAGTCTCCAAGAGGTCCCAGCTTAATGAGTTCATCCATACTTTCAGTTCTTGAGAGCTTGAAGAAGATTTTTATTTGATTTTCATCTAACTTCACCCACCAGCTATCCCCTGGATCAGAAACATTAAAGATGTGCTCCTCAAATATAGGAAATCTTTTGTTTGCGAGCTCTGTTTTAATATTTTTTGCTAGTTCAAAAAGGTCGCACTCAAAGTATTTTAATCTTTGAGCAACATTGTGGTCTTCCTCATCGAGGAGTCTAAGCGTTGGGTAATTTTCGGGTTTATCCAATATATTTTGATAATCGGCACTCAAATTTTGAGATTCAAATATCCTAATAACGAAAGTTGAGGCTTTTTTTTCTAAATGGTAAAAAACACCAGGAACTTGTCCCGGGCCTATTTCTTCTGGATCAAAACTAAAATCCATAAATGGATTCTTGTTTAGACCTTCAGAGTGACTAATGGTCTCTCTGACGAGAGCATCGATATCATCTACAAACATGCAACTTCCTTGTTACCAAAGTATTTTAACTAGATTTAAAATAAAGATCACAATCAGTGGGGATAAATCGAACGGAAGATCCGCTGGAAGTAATTTTCTTACTGGTTTTGTTGTGTAATCCGCTGCTTTTTTGATCATCTTCGCCCAACTTTCATCCTTGAATTGTGGAAAGTAGCTCAAAATTGCATCGATAATAATTATCACAATGTAAAAATTTATAATAAATCTAATCATATCAACTAATTGTAAAAACAATCGGCTAAGATGGCAAGCTTTTGGAAGTTTAGCCTATTTTATAATTGGCCAAGTAACTTGCAGCTACGAGAAGAACGATCATGATCCAAAAAAACTTCATAGCAAAATGAGGAGCTCTTTTTAAAATCATATGTCCAGAAGCTCCTATTACAAACCAGATTCCTAGTTTAAGTTGAAGCCATAAAGGCCATCCACCTTTCATAACACCTAGTCTGGCACCGAGACCCATTCCACCAGTGATGATGAGAATTAGCATAACACCTGTTAGAATTTTTTCTAATTTAAAGTTCTCACCGTGCTTTGCTTTAACAGCTGCCGCTGCATAAAGAGCAAAAAACAGAACAATTGAGACAATATGAATAATTTTGTAAACTGGGTACGACATTTTTAGATCCTCGCTAATGTATTTTTATATAATTTTCACTTTTTTTCTACAAACTCAACTTTGACCTGCTTATTCTTTGAAAATTGGTCCAATCATTTCCAAAGAGTTCACATTTAAATCAACTACGTTTGTTGTTATAACTGGTTCCTTATAAAATGTCTTTCAATATACTTCGACATCGTTAAATAGAGTTTGATTTTTAAAAGCAAACTTTTAAAGAATTGAACTCTTAAGTCTTCGTGATTACTCAGGTCTTAAGCTTTAAGTTTCATATTTTAATCACTCAAAGTTGTTCTAGATAAACACAAATCAAATTCCTAAGCTTTATTATCCTCGAAGCTTTTTAAAAAAGGCCGTGGACTTGGAAATAGATTGAATTTCGTAGTGAAAGTGGTTGGCGAGCCATTCAAAAGTCTCTTTTGAGTAAAAACTGACGTGAGTATCATCTCTCATGTAATACCAAGAAGAAAAATCGATATCTTCGGAGTATAAAGTAGTCTTCAAACCTAAAACTCCGCCAGCAATAAGCATCGAATCGATAACTTCAAAACTTTTTAATGGTTCGTTGAAGTGTTCAACGACTTCACAACTCGTAATGAAGTCATAACTGCCTCGCAAAAGTGCTTCATTGGGTTCAAAATAAGGATCGTAACCCTTAATACTAAAACCATCCTCTGTTAAAATTTCACAAAGCATTGGATAAGGACCACAACCAAAATCTAGTCCATACATTTTAGGATTTATAAATTCTTTTAGAGGATCGATCAGTGTTCTTAGAAAATTTTCATAACCATCATTTCTTTCATCGTTATTGTGGCTCTCATATCTTGATTTCTCGAGACTTTGCGGAAGTTGCATCCTAGGATCTAAAAAAATAAGTAAACACTCTTCACAGCGATAAAAAAGCCGTTTAAAGAGCGATCTCTCTTTATAAAACTCTTTGATCTTTAAATTTTTACAAAGTGGACATTCAATTTGCATTTGGATCGGCCTTAACCCATCCGGTGATGGCAAGTTTAAGTGCTTTTTCTACCGGCATATCAATTTCAGTAACACTGCTCTTTGGAACTATTGCAGTAAATCCTCCAAGCATATAACTCATAGGAATATAAACTGTAATATTATCTTGAGCGATTGATCCAGCTGGTAAATCTGAAAACTCTTCACGAGTAACAAGACCAATGGATCTAAATCCTAGTTTTTCAAAGTTAACGAGTACAACTTTTTTCATTGCAGTATCGCCACTTCCTCCAAAAAGAGACATGAGATCTTTAAGGGGATTATAAATGGCTTTTAAAAAAGGTAATCTTTCAAATTGTGATGTTCCAAACTTGATAACTCTTCCAGTAAGAAAGTTACCAGCTAGGACTCCGACTCCAATCAGTGCAAGTACAGCAAGGAGAATACCTAGGCCTGGTACATAGAAGGTTGGACCAATTAGGTCTTTAATTAGAGTTCCGAAGACATTTTCAGCGCTAGTAGCGATGGACATAAGAAGATAAATAGTCAAAGTGACCGGAAGGACCACAATCAATCCTTTAAAAAAGAGTCGATTTAAAGTCAAACTGATAGTTTTCATGTGGTTTTCTCCCAAAAAAAAAGCCATTCCTGATGGAATGGCCTTTGTTGTATCAAAAAGATGAATTAATTACTTCTTTTTAGCTACTTTTTTAGTCGCTTTTTTAGCTACTTTTTTCTTAGTTGCCTTTTTAGCTACTTTTTTCTTAGTTGCTTTCTTAGCTACTTTCTTCTTAGTTGCTTTTTTAGCTACTTTTTTCTTAGCTTTTTTAGCTACTTTCTTCTTAGCGACTTTTTTCTTCGCTACTTTCTTAGTTGCTTTTTTAGCTACTTTCTTCTTAGTTGCTTTTTTAGCTACTTTTTTCTTAGCGACTTTCTTCTTAGTTGCTTTCTTAGCAACTTTCTTAGCTGCTTTTTTCTTTGTAGCTTTCTTAGCTACTTTTTTTGTAGCTTTTTTGGCTACTTTCTTTGTTGCTTTTTTCTTAACTGCCATATTTCCTCCCAGAAATAAATGATCATCTAATAAAGTTAATCAATTTTAGGATAAACACATTTTTATTTTAACGCAAATAAAAAATAGTGATTTTGTTTTTAAATCGGTCTAAATTGTGAATCCCTTGAGCTTTATTATTCAATCATTGTTAAAAGCACCAAAAACAAAAAGCCGAAACATCGTATATAACTTTGTTTCGGCTTTTTTTCTCATCATGATTTTTTTTTTAATTTTCTTTAAGAAAAATGTGATTTTTATAAATTATTTTTCCTTTTTATAGTGAAATTTCTTCCTTTTTAGTGGCAAAATATTCAAATTCGACTAAATCGTCCACTATTTTGGCCAAAACTTTACCGCCATTTTCCAATTTCCCGAATAAAAGTTCATTTGCAAGTGGCTTTCTGAGTTTCTCATCGATCAATCTTCCAATCGGTCTTGCTCCCATTTTTTGGTCATAACCATTTGTTGCAAACCAATCAATTGCCTCTTTTGTTACCTCTAATTCTACCTTTTTATCTATTAATTGGTTCTCTAGTTCCATTAAAAACTTCTCTACAACAGAGTGAATATTAACATCTGTTAAGTGATTGAAGTTGATTATAGAGTCGAGCCTGTTTCTAAACTCAGGTGTGAAGTAGTTTTTAAGCGTTTGGTCTCTTTTTCCTGGATTTAGAAGCGAAGTAGTCTTACTGAGTCCGATACTTCCGCTTTCCATCTCTTTGGCCCCAGCATTAGAAGTCATAATTAAAATAACGTTTCTAAAGTCAGTAGTTTTACCGTTAGAGTCCATCAATTTACCGTGATCCATAACTTGAAGGAGGATATTGAAGATATCGGGGTGAGCTTTTTCAATTTCATCTAATAATAGTACCGAATATGGATTTTTATTAACTTTTTCAGTTAAAATCCCACCTTGATCGAATCCTACATATCCTGGAGGCGCTCCAATAAGTTTGGAAACAGCATGTTTCTCCATATACTCAGACATATCAATTCTCTCGAAGTTAATTCCCATCGTAAGTGCTAATTGTTTGGCAAGTTCTGTCTTCCCAACACCTGTAGGTCCTGCAAAAATAAACGATGCAATTGGCTTATTTTGATTTCCAAGTCCACTTCGAGATAAAATAATTGCGTTTGATACCTTATCAACAGCTTCATCTTGTCCGTATATAAGAAGTTTTAAATCTCTTTCGAGGTACTTAATTTTGTCTTTTTCATTAACAGAGATTGTCTTTTCAGGAATTCTGGCAATTTTAGCAACAATTTTTTCAATGTCTTCAGATTTAATTGCGTAAACATTATCAGCTGATGGCTTATGGGTAATTCTCGCATAGGCACCAACTTCATCGATAACATCAATGGCTTTATCTGGAAGTTTTCTATCAGTGATATGTTTGTTCGCAAGTGTCACCGTAAGACTAATTATTTCATCTGAGTAGGTAACATTGTGATGATCTTCGAATTTAAAACGAAGTCCTCTTAGAATTTTTTCTGTATCAGGTAGACTTGGTTCATGAACATCGATTTTTTGAAATCTTCTTGAAAGCGCCTGATCTTTTTCAAAAAACTTTCTGTACTCATCATAAGTTGTACTTCCCATGACTCTTAAAGTTCCACGACTAAGGGCTGGCTTCAAGAGATTTGAAGCATCCATACTTCCAGCGTTCGTAGAACCTGCTCCAACTATATTATGAATCTCATCAATAAATAGGATTGATCCTTTTTCTTTGTCTAGAGCAGAGACTGCCTTAATAATTGCTTTTAATCTTTCTTCAAAATCACCACGGAATTTTGTCCCCGCTAAAAGAGAAGCCATATCTAAGCTTAATATTTGAGTACCTGCAATAATATCAGGAACCTTTTCTTCTTCAATTAGTTGAGCTAAGCCTTCTGCAATTGCAGTCTTACCTACTCCCGCTTCACCAACAAAAACTGGATTATTTTTTCTTCTTCTACAAAGAATTTGAATAGCTCTTTGCAATTCTTCTTCTCGGCCAATAATTGGATCAATTTTTCCAGCTCTAGCAAGTTCGTTTAAGTTTACTGTAAACTCTTCTAATATTTTTTTTGTCTTATCATCACCTGCCAGTGGATCTAAGTTTTCAGAATTGATTTCGTCATTAGATGCAGGCTTGTCTAAACCGTGAGCAATTTTTTCAACTAAGTCGATTCGCTCAACACCTTGCTTTTGTAAAAAATAAATCCCATGTGAATCTTTAGCACTGTACATAGCGACTAAAAGATTAAGTGGCATAATTTCTTTTTTTCCAGATTGTTGAACATGTACTGCAGCTCTTTGGATAACTCTTTGAAGAGATAAACTTATTTCTGGCTGGTAGAAGACCCCACTAGAGTTTGCAATCTTTCTCATGTCATCGTTTGCAAATTGCTCAAGACCTAGCTCTTCGATCTCTTCATCTGTTAAAAGACTAAAGTTTGACTTATCTTGTACAAAAATTGTTAAGTCTTCAGATAGTTCTTTTAGGTCGACATCACAGTCAATTAAAGTCAGCTTCACAGTTTCATCTGTAAGCAGGGATAGCATAACGTTTTCAATCGTTAAAAACTCATGCTTTAATGTATTTGCTCTTCTAATTGCTGTGTTCAGCAGAAGTTCTAATTTGGTACTGATCATAATTCCTCTTTTTTTAACATTTTAGTCCGATACCTATATATAAGATGGTATCAATCTTCGGAATCGCAAGGTTCATAAGTGCATTTTAATGGATGCCCTTTAGCTCTTGAGTATTTATTAACTTTAGAAGTTTTTGACTCAGCTACTTCATGCGTATAAATCCCGCAGATACCCATTCCATCATGATGTACTTTAAGCATAATTCCATGTGATTCTTCGTAGTTTTTGTTGAAGAATTTTTGTAAAACATGAATCACAAATTCCATTGTTGAGTAATCGTCGTTATGCAATAAAACCTTGTACATAGCTGGTTTCTTTACTTTTACTTCGTCAATAGTTGCGACCCCGGGGTCACCTGTTGCTATATCTTTTTCGCTCATATGATGTTACACCTAATCAAATTTAATACCGTTATTACTCTAGCTATAATATAACCAATACTATGAAAAACAACTCTATTATCGCCAATCGCATGGCCAAAAACTTCAAAAAAATTAGAAAATGGTTAGATAAAGAATCTATCCAAGCTTTTCGCCTCTATGATCGCGATATACCTGAGTTTCCTTATATAGTAGATATCTATTTAAATTACGCAGTCGTCTTTGAAAGAGGTAAAAAGCTTGAAGAAGAAGAACTCAATTTACGCGCCAAGCATATTGGAGCACTCTTTGAAGCAATTAAAGAGGTAATGGACATTCCTGAAGAAAGGATTGTTCTCAAAAGAAGAGAAGTTAAAGAAGGAACAGAACAATACGAAAAAGAAGATGATGAAAATGAAAAGTTAACAATCAAAGAGAGAAAAGCTCTCTTTTACGTTAATCTTTATGACTATCTTGATACTGGTCTTTTTCTAGATCACAGACCTCTTAGAAAAATGATGCTTGAAAATTCAACAGACAAAGAAGTATTAAATCTTTTTGCCTATACAGGTTCTATCTCTGTTGCCGCCGCTCTTGGTGGTGGACATGTAACAACAGTGGATATGTCCAATACATATTTAAATTGGGCGAAAGACAACTTTCGACTCAATCATTTGATGTTTAAAGATCATATTTTTATCAAACAAAATGCTTTTGATTTTCTAAGATCTGACCAAAAGAAATACGACACTATTATTTGTGATCCTCCAAGTTTTTCGAACTCAAAAAGCATGGATGGGACATTCAGTGTTGGCCGTGATCACGCTGGTCTCATTCAAATGTGTATAAATCTTCTAAAAGATGATGGTGTTCTTTATTTTTCTACTAATCTTCGAAAGTTTAGACTAGACGAAGAAGTTAGTAAGTCTTTCAAAGTGAAAGATATAACTTTAAGAACTATTCCCCAGGACTATAGAGACTTAAAAGTTCATACATGTTTTGAAATTAGGAAATAATATTTTTTCTAGATTCATAAAGTTTTTTTAATTTATTTAGATCCAACTGCGACACTAAGACTCTTGCTCCAGGAATTAGTTGAGGAACACTTCAAATTTTCCCAAGATAAGAATCTTTAAAGCTCATCTAAATCTCAATCGCTAAAGGACAGTGATCACTACCTAAAACTTCCGGCAGGTGGTAAGACTTCTTGACCTTCTTTAAGAACTCTTGAGTGACACAGAAATAATCAATCCTCCATCCCACATTCTTTTCTCTACAATTACTTCTATAAGTCCACCAAGTATAATGTCCATTCTCCTCCATCGGAGTAAAATGTCTAAAAGTATCGACAAAACCATTTTTAAAAAACTTATCCATCCACTCTCTTTCAATTGGTAAAAAGCCAGTTGTTTTTTTATTAGATTTTGGATTCGCAAGGTCCATTTCTGTGTGAGCTGTATTGTAGTCGCCACAAATGATGATTTCTTTTCCCGTTTTCTTTTTTAAAGCCTTTGCCTTTTTCATAACAGCATCAGAGAAAGAGAGTTTATAAGGCACTCTGCCATGGTCTCTTTGACCATTTGGAAAGTAGCAGTTAAAGATAATAAAGTTCTTGTATTCAGCGATAAGACATCTTCCCTCATCATCAAACTCTTCAATACCAAGTCCTGTCCAGACATTCTCAGGTTTCTGCTTAGAAATGATACAAGTTCCTGAGTAGCCTCTCTTTTTCGCGCTATGAACAAAGAAGTGCTCTTTTCTCTGCATCAATTCATCAGGAAATTGATCTTCCATCGCTTTAATCTCTTGGAGGCATATAATATCCGGTTTTTCAGTATCTAAAAAATCGATAAACCCTTTATTAACACATGCTCTAATACCATTAACGTTCCACGAGATAATTTTCATTTTATTCCAATCCTATTTTTAAACAAAAAAAAACCCAAAGATAACTTTGGGCTTTTATTATAAATTATTTATTCTAATTATAAATTTTGTAATTCTTTGATATTAGTAATGAAAGTAACATCTTCCCCATTACCTTCGTCGTTTCCTAGTCTGTTAGAAACTCTACATCCACCACGGCTTACATAGTCAGTTGCTCCACGAACTAGAATTCCTTCTATTTCACCAGTTGCTACGTTAAATACAGCTGAACCTGAGTTTCCACCGTATGTATCAAGATTTGCTGAAAAGTATTTTCCTGAAAGTGACTTAACATAAGCACCATCAGCAATCTTAGTTGGAAGTCCACTTGGGTGGCCAATTACAACTAATTTGTCATTCTGACTAACTTTACCAGAAGTTCTAAACTTAAGTGGAGTGATGTTTGAAGCAACTCTATCTAACTCGATAAGTGCATAGTCATCTTTGCTCATTCTGCTAAGTGCGCGAGAAATAATCTTCTTACACTTATAAACGTTCTCTTCTTTAACATTCATATTAGCTTCAGTGCTGTTTTTCATTTTGTAATTGAAAACCCAATTACTTGCCTTACAGTCGCTCATATCTTCGATACAGTGACCGGCAGTTACTAGATATTTATCACCTACTAGGAAACCAGAACAGTTAGCTGCACTTGGTTGTTCAGCGAATCTCTCACCTTTACAAGCGTTAAGTCTATCACCTAGTTTACCAGCTTTAATTTCAAAAGTTTTTGTTGATCTGTCGAATTTCATTTTTGAAGTAGAAATCATTGCTGCTGTTGATTTTGAAAGTTCAACGAAGTCTGAATTAGTAGATGCGTAAACGTCAACTCTGTTGTCGTCACCATAAATTACTTTATCAGTTGCGAAAGCTCCTAAAGAAAGGGCTGCAAGTGTTAATAATACTAAAAATCTGTCCATGTATACTCCTGTTACCTTCAATACGTCTTTGTAATGAGGAGCTATAATTTCCTAAAACTGACTAAATGTTAAGAGTATTCGCCTAACACTTTCTTACACTTATTTGGTGTGTTACTTACATTGAGAAGACAGAATAGGTCAAAAAGGCACCAAGATAAGCTAGTGCCAAAGTGTAAGCCATGAATATAATTGGCATTTTATATCCACCAGTCTCTTTCTTTATAACTCCAACTGTTGCTATGCACTGCGGTGAAAAAACAAACCAGATAAGTAAAGACATCAATGTCGCAAGGCTATATTCAGCACTCAACTTAGAGCTTAAACCAGTGATTAACTTATCTTCGTCTTCTGCCTCAACACTCATGACTGTTCCCATTGCTGCAACTAAGACTTCTCTGGCCGCAAAACTAGGTATCAAAGCTGTGGTCATCTTCCAATCAAATCCTAATGGTGCAAATATTGGCTGAAACGTTCTACCGATTTTTGCGGCTGCACTATAAGTAATTGCTGGTTCAGTAGCTCCGACTGGTGGCTCAGGAAAAGTAACTAATCCCCACAAAATAATAGAAAGTGTAAAAATAATTGTTCCGGCTTTCTTCAAGAATAGAAATGCTTTTTGCCAAGATGATCTAAGAACATTTATAAGGTTTGGTGTTCTATAAGCTGGAAGCTCCATCATAAGAGTATTTGCTGTGGGAGTAATGGCCCAGCTTTTGGTGATAAAGGCAATTGCGAACGCTGTTACTATTCCAAAGCTATAAAGTGCAAACATCGTTAATCCTGGAAGACCTATAAAGCCCAAAACTTTTTCTTCAGGGACAATTGCAGCTATTAATAGAGTATAAACAGGAAGTCTTGCAGAACACGCCATCAAAGGTGAAATCATTATAGTGACCATTCGTTGAAACGGATTTTCAATAATCCTGGCTCCCATTATTCCAGGAATAGCACAAGCGTGACTTGATAATAGAGGAATTACCGCTTTACCAGGCAGACCAAGTTTTCTCATAATGAAATCTAATAAGAATGCAGCTCGACCCAAGTATCCAAAGTCCTCTAAGATATTAATGAGAATAAATAGGAAAAGAATATGAGGGACAAACACAATAACCCCTCCGACTCCAGCAATTATTCCATCAACTAGTAAGCTTTTTAAATATCCATCACTTAGATTTGAATCAATCAAACCAGCAATAAATTCAAATACAGTTTCAATCATTCCCATAAATGGATCAGCCCAAACAAATAGCAATTGGAACAAGAAAACAAGAACTAAGACTAAAACAAAAGGTCCAATGATAGGGTGTAGAACAATTGAGTCTATTTTAGCCGTAAGACTATCAGCTTTGATTTTTTTAATCGTGATTTTAGAAAGGATAGCTTCAACTAAAGTAAGTTTATCTTTTATGTATTCGGGAGTTTTGATTTTCTGAATATATGTTCCATCAACTTTAGAATGAGTTTCAGAGCCAGTTAAAAACTTTGAAATACTTTTATCAAGAGCATCTAATCCTATTTTTTTTACAGCAACAGTTGTTGTTACTTCAACTCCGCCAAGACTTTTTGATAATATATCTAGATCTAATTCAAAACCTCGCTTGACAGCTAAATCAAACATATTCAGGGCGACTACAAATGGGACACCCAATTCTTTTAACTGTAAGGCGAGAAAAAGACTCTTTTTTAAATTTGTGGAATCGATAACTAGAATATATCCAGATGTTTTGTCACTATTATTTAAAACATAATCTCTTGTTACTCTTTCATCTAATGAAGTCGCATCAAATGTGTATAGACCAGGTAGATCTACAATCATTACTTCTTTATCTTGAATCGATCTCTTACCAATTTTTTTCTCAACTGTTATCCCTGGAAAATTTGCAACCTTTTGCTTACTTCCAGTGAGTGAGTTAAATAGTGCAGATTTTCCACTATTTGGTAATCCTATCAATCCTATTGAATACATTTACGCCTCTAAGTTTTGAATTTGTATTAGGTTTGCTTCACTTTTAGTAAGCGCAATTTGAGAGTCATCTATTTCCACAAGGAGTGGATCTCCAAAAAAAGGAGCTTTTCTTTTTAAAAGAATCTCTCTTCCAGGGATAAATCCGAGTTGGAAGAAGCGACTTTTAATCGCTTCGTCACATTCTGAAATGGATGATATAAGATAAAGTTGGTTTTTTGTTGCGTTTAGTAAAGTCATTAGTTTGGTATACCAAACTAATGACTACAAGACAATACTATTGATACTTATAGTGAGCTTTGAGGCTCATGAGTGAATGATTGGTCATCATTTGTAGAGATATGATCAGAGTAGGATTCATCGACACCAATTTCACTTTGCTCTTCTAAAAGCTGCTCTGCAATATTCCTGTTGGCTAAAAGGTTTGCTTTTGTATGGTGATACATCGATTTTAGATTCTCAATTAATGGACCTTCGACTCCTTCAATTACACCTTCGACTTGTCTAAAATCTCTTTTAAACTTTTCTAGCTCATCTTTACCATTAACCAGAGCATGCCCTTCGGTTATAAGGTCAAAGTGCTGGAGTTTAGAATGTACATCGTTTAGAACCATCTGCCCTTTTGAGAGCATAACTTCTAAGCTTGAAATCTTTTTATCCAACTCAATTGAGGTCGTATCAAGATTTTTAAATTCAATCCCTACTCTATCGTAACTATTATTAAATCTTTCTAGCACTTCAGCATCCGTGATTCTTTTTTTCAAATGAACCATTTGAGAAAGTGAATGTGATAATCGCATTTTAGTGTCACTTAATAAATTTTTATGAGCCTTAACTTCATCTTTAATACTTGCAAACTTAGGCATTGCACTGCTGAGACTTGATATCATCTCTTTAAGAGTTTTTGCTTTAGAATAGTTTGACTCAAACGACGATAGCATTTTTTCAATTGATTCAAGTTCTGCTTTAGCTAGGTCTTCACTCATTTTTCCTGTAGTAGATGCCTGAATGATACTTTCTTTAAATGCCTTAAGGTCATGGATTTGGCCTTTATTATTTACAGATAGTTTTTCATTTTCAAATTCAATAACATTAGTTTTGTTTTCAAGAACTTCAATTTTGTGATAAAGCATCTCAATTTGATCAAAGAGTCTCGATTGTTCACTGTCAAAAATACTTACTATATTTTCAAACTTTTCAAGTAATGGTGAAATACCAGCAATATTATATTCATTTTGTAACTCATCTTTAGGATGAGTTTTAAACTCATTACTAGCAATAAGTCTTAATGTTTTTTCAATTGGATTATTAATTGTCTTAGCTTGTTCTTTAATCGTCTCTTGAAGGTGATACAGAGGATAGAAGAAAAGCATTACTCTCGTTTCATTTTTGTATTCAACTGGGTTTACAAACATTTCAAATGGAGAAACTTCTGCATCTTCAGAAACTCTAATTTGCACCTGATAAATACCTGCAACTTTATTTTTAAGAGCTTCCAGAACGGGATCATTATCACCAAGATTTGTAAGTTTTGATAGATAGTCCCAAGAGAGATAATCTTTTTTTATCTCATCTTCAGATAAAGACCAGTCCTCACAAAATTGTTTATTTGCCCAAGCAACCTTGAGGTTTTTATCAAGCATAATTGAAGACAATGGTAGTGCTTTTTGAAAAATAGACCCGTAACTCATTCTTTTTTCAACATAGTCAGAAATATCATCAGTAAAGTTTTTAAATTGATTACTAAAGTCACCGTAATCATCTTTAGAGTTTGCAACAATTCTATTGGACACAAAGTTTTCAAGAAAACTCTCTAACTCTCCGCTAGCATTTCGTCTATGCCACTTCTGGAAAATGAAACTAGAGAAAAATAAACCAGACACAAGGATGAGAATACCAAAAAGTCCCATCATATAGTAACGTCCCATCTGCTCAACCTGTAAACGCTGATAAGATAATTCGGGAGAAACTCTTTCAATCCACTTCGCTACATCTTTATTAAAGCTATTAATTTTTGCATAAAAATCATTTCTCTCATTCACATACTTAGTAAGCATACTCGTTTCAATTTGAAGATTACTAATTCTAGAATTAATTTCTGCTTTTTCTTTGTCAGCAAGAACTGAATTTTCAGTAACTTTCAGCATGTAAGCAAAATCTTTATCAATAGTATTTACAAGTGTTCCAAGCTTCTTCTTGTTGATATGTCCTTGAGTTAGACCTAAGACTCTACTACTTGTTCTTGTAAGTGTTCTCCACTCTTTATCTTTCAAATAATCATTATATTTTTCTAATTTACTATTAAAAACACTTAAAATTTTAGATGTTTTTGAATAGGAAATTAAACTGGCAACTGCTGTCTTTACTTCTCCAAATTGTTTTTTAATTTGAGGATACTTATCGTCATCCGCTAAGCTATTTAGTCTCTCCATTTTCTTTTCAAGCTCGGTTAATTTCTCAATAGCTTGTCTTGGGTTCTCATTATAAACAGACATTCTCACTTCTTTGAGTGGCTTTTCTGTAGTGATACTTTCAAGAATAAAGTTTGCCTTATGTAGTTCTTTATTACGGCTTCCATCAATAAATCCAGATTTCCAAAAGTAGAAAATCGTTGAAAGGATTCCAACCATTATAAGAATAAATGCAAAGTGATAAAATTGGTTTAGTTTTCGTACAAGTTTTTCAATCATCCTAATCCTCAATTGTTGTTACACATCCAGTGTAACTGGCTAGATTATCTTATATTTGGAATGATCTTTAAAGAAATTCTTGAAATTTTGTGGAAAAAGTATGAATTCCCGACTGAATGAATCAGCCGGGATATTAATAAATTACATAGCTAGGTCTTCATATGAATCAAAATCGTTTTTAAGTTTCGCCTTAAGCTTAAGGATAGCTTGAGTGTGAAGCTGGGAAACTCTTGATTCAGTAACGTCTAATACTTGACCAATTTCTTTAAGATTAAGATCCTCAAAGTAATAAAGTGAAAGTACAAGTCGTTGTTTTTCAGGAAGAGACTTAATCCCATCCTTGATTACAGTTTGAGCTCTTTTATAGTTAACTGCAGAGAATGGATTTGATGAACGTCTGTGCTCAAGAAGACCCATCATAAGTTTTTTATCACCTCTATTAAAAGAAGCCGAATCATCAATATTTAAAAGTGAAACTGATTTAGATCTATTAAGCATTTCATGGAATTCCTCTAGAGAACATTCAAGCTCTAGACACATTTCATCATCAGTCGCTGGACGACCAAAGTCTCTTTCAAGCTTAGAGTATGCTCTCTCTAATTGCTTAGACTTTTCTCTAACTGATCTAGGAACCCAGTCTTGGCTTCTTAGTTCGTCTAGAATAGAACCTCTAATTCTAAATTCTGCATATGTTTTAAATTTATTATCACGAGTTGGATCAAACTTAGAGATTGCATCCATAAGTCCAATGACACCACAAGAAATTAAATCATCAAGCTCAATATTCGAAGGTAGTCTCGAAGCAATTTTTTGAGCGATAAACCTAACAAGAGGAGCGTATTCGACAACAATTTCGTCCTTAATCTCAGGACTCATTTCACATCTATAATCTTTTAGGTTTTTTAATTTAGTAGTTAGTGATGACATGTGTGCTTCTCCTAGCGTTTCTTACTGAACTTCGTGTGTCAGCGTTACCTGGTTGTCTGAAAAATGAATTCCAGAGTCAGTTGTGGTCTTGCTAAGCTCTTCGGCAAACTTGCGAGCAACTTTTAGAAAATTCTTGTGGAAGGAATTTTCTGCCGGCTCTAAGAAATATGCGTCGAATTTGCTGGCATCAATGTCTATATGCTGTATTCCCCCTAGTATCTGTGTTCTACAGCCTAGGAAGTTTTCAATTGTTTCACTTAATGTTTTTACAACTTTTTCGAATTGGTTTTGATTTCTATATCTGTTAACTAATAATTGATTTTCTTTTACACCGTATTTAGAGCTTAATACTTTTACTAGCGAGTATGAGTCCGTAATTGATGATTTATCAGGAGTAACTACTATTATTCTTTGATCACAGTAAGCATTTAAAGTAAGTGCTTCTCTAGTGATTCCAGCTGGACAATCTAAGAAAATAAAATCGAAATCATTTTCATGAGTGGCCATAATATCGATGATGACATCTTCTAATCTAAATGCAGAATCAAAAAGGTCTAGGCTTCCGTTACATGATGAAAGAAGATTAAAATTTCCATCTTTGTAGAGACATTCTTCAAAAGATTTTGTTCCTGAAACAAGTTCAAAAAAATCATTTGAGAGAGGCCTTCCAAGTTTTAATGCGGTATTTGAAAGATTGTAGTCACAATCAATAAGAAGGACTTTATATCCTTGTTTTGAAATTTCTTTAGCTAGCTTTAGTGAGACTGAAGTTTTACCAACTCCACCCTTTCCACCTGTAACTGATACAGTGACACTTTTCTCAACGCTTTGTCTGCGCTGTTCGATAAGTGATCTGATTCTTTGATCGTTGTGAGAATTAAATGATAGCAACCATTCGCTAGTCTTTTGCATAAACTTCCTGTCCTCGCTCACTCAACATCCTGTCGAGCTCTAAAATTAAATGTCTGTGGGCATACTCTTAAAGTTTAACTTCAATCCTAGAAATCAAACATTCCAGCTAACAGCCTCTCACTGGTTGCTGCTTCTATATCATCAGGTACGGCTTGACCTGTTCCGAAAAACTTTAAAGGTAATTCAGAGCTAATATGCGCATTTATTAACGATCCAAAATTAAGACATTGGTCGATATAAGATATTGTAACCCCATTCGCAAAATCTTTATACTTGGAAAGAATTTTTCTATTGTATATTTCAGAATTAATGGCTGAGATATTAACAAGTATTTCAAGATTACTTAAAGACCTTTTTAATGACTCGATTATTTTCTTCGATTCATCGATATCTTTGGCGTTTGTTTTGATGTCCAAGAAGATGCTCTTGCCTTCTGTCGTTGCCTTTCGAGCTTCACTCATAAGGTGAGCAATACTATCAACAACAACAACATCAAGGTTAAAAACCTGGGCAGCAAACTCGTTATTTGCTTTATCAATTCCTTGAGTTCTAAACTGAATGACTCTGGAATTATCACATAGAGTAGAAAGTTTGAGTGCCATACTTGACTGACCAGAACTTGCTTCTGAAATTAAAGCTGTTACAACTGGCTTATCTTGCATTTTAATATCTGAGAAAAGTGGCATCGCCGTCTCTATCATTGAGTTAAGCTCTCTGAGAGCGAAGTCATAAACAAAGTCTTCTTCCGCAAGGTCCTCATGACTTAATTCAAAATTTGCTTTTTTAATGATTTTAGAAATTATTTTATCATTTAGATCAAGGGTCTTAAGAGTTGTTCTAAGTTCTCTCAGTCCTTCTGGCTCATCTGAACTCTCTCTTGTATTCATCATATTTTGAGTTAATTCATTGAGTTTCTTTTCAAGGCTATCAATCTTATTTTGTTGATGCTTAATTTCTTGTTTTAATTCAAGTGTCAGTTCTACTCTTTGAGAAGCTTGAGGAGAATGCACCTCAGGCCCTGACTCAACGTTTGAGTAAGCTTCGTTAATAAGGTTAGACCTAGAAGCTTCTTGAACTTGATTTCTTCTTGGGATAAATTCTTCAATATTTGGAACTGCTGACTCTTCCTCAGAAGTGCTTAAGAAATCATCTAATGAGTCTTTAAACTTTGAACCAGCTTGAGAAACTGAGTTTACAACTTTATTCAATCCAAGACCACCGTAACTTCCGGCCTGTCTAGTTCTCTCGTTAGAGGGTTTGTTATCATTAAACTGGTTAATTGAAGAGTTAACATCTTTTGCAGAACCTTGATAGAACTGATCTCTTTGATCATCAGTAAGAACATGATCAACTTTTGCTTTCCTGGAGTAATTATCCTCTGAGATAGCAGCTGTGATTTCAATTTTACTTTTCTTGAATGCGCCCTTAAGACCTTTGTTCGTGATGGTCTTAAGAATGATTGCGTCTGGTCCAAGCTCTCTTTTTACTAATTGTAGAGCTTCATCTAGAGTCTCACCTTCGAATTTTTTTACATACATTTTCTACACCCTCACTGTGCCAAGCGACCTTATGTTAACTTCGGGACTTAATTCATTATGACTCACAACTATCAAATTAGGAATAAACTTTTCAGTCAGGCGTTTAAAATGTCTTCGGATTACCGGTGAACATAGTACAACCATTTTCTCTCCCATTTGAGTTGCCTCTTCGATTCTATCGTTAAGACTTGCTAAAATTGTTTGTGTGAGTTTCGGATCCAATGACAGTTGCTGTCCATGCTCTGTTTGAATCAGATTTTGAGCTAGTGCTTCTTCGATTGCTCGATCAAGCGTAAAAAGTGGAATGTCTCCTGCTTCACTTTTTACTTTCTCTGTGATGGTTCTGTATAACGATTCTCTTGCATGTTCCGTCAGACCGTCTGCATCTTTAATTATTGTACCATTTTCGGCAAGAGATTCAAGGATAGTTCGCAAATCTCTGACAGAAATACCCTCCCTAAGTAAATTTTGCACGACTTTCAAAACGACACCAAGTGAACAGATTTCTGGTATCAAATCGTCCACGATTTTTGGGTATTCTTGCTTTAAATTATCAAGTACATGGACCAGTTCTTGACGTCCAAACATCTCAGAGAGATTAGTCTTAATTATTTCAGTCAAATGAGTAGCTAGAACAGTTGATAAATCTACAACAGTATATCCATTATATTGAGCATCTTCTTTGAGTTCTTCATTTATCCATACAGCATCCAATCCAAATACTGGCTCAACTGTCTCTACACCATCAATTTTCTCTATAACTGTTCCTGGATCCATTGCCAAAAAGTGATCAGGCATAAGTTCCGCCTCAGCGACGATAATACCCTTAATTTTTAACTGATAGCCACCAGGCTTTAATTCTAAATTATCTTTAATACGTACTGATGGAACAATAACTCCCCAGTCACTAACAAATTGTCTTCGTATATGAGTGATTCTCTCTAGCAGATCTCCATTTTGTTCGGAGTCAACAATGTTTACTAATCCGTACCCAACTTCTAATTCAATAAGCTCAAGGTTAAGAAGATCTTCAAGATCATCACCAGTGGCTTTAACATCTTGCACTTCAGCTAGCTGCTCAACTTTGAGAGCGGCAGCTTTTTTATTCTCGATTCGGTACCCCATAAAAGAGAGAACTAAGGCTACAAAGAAAAAAGGAAGAAAAGGAAAGTTTGGAATCAAACCAAACATCATAAGAATTCCAGCAGAAACATACATTGCTTTAGGATTCAATGAAAACTGAGTTTCTAATTGCTCACTTAACCCTACCTCATCTGTATTTCTTGTAGCAATAATACCGGCAGCAACTGAAATTATAATAGCTGGTATCTGAGCAATAAGCCCGTCACCAACTGTTAAAAGAGTGAATGTCTCTGTTGCTGCAGAAAAATCCATTCCGTTTTGAGCGACACCAATGATGATCCCACCAATAATGTTAATAGCTGTAATAAGAATACCTGCAATTGCATCCCCTCGAACGAACTTACTCGCACCATCCATAGAACCGTAAAAGTCTGCTTCTTGTGCAACTTCTGTTCTTCTTTTTTTCGCTTGTGTTTCATCAATAAGACCTGCATTTAAATCAGCATCAATGGCCATTTGTTTCCCTGGCATTGCATCTAAAGTGAATCGTGCAGCAACCTCAGCTACTCGTCCAGCACCTTTGGTAATTACGATAAAGTTAATAATGACAAAGATAATGAAAAGGATGATACCAACTGCAAAGTTTCCTCCGACAACATAGTCGCCGAATCCCTTAATGATATCTCCTGCTGCTCCAGATCCTTCAGTTCCCCCACGAATAAGAATATTTCTTGTCGATGCAACGTTCAGAGATAATCTAAACAAAGTAACAACAAGAAGTACTGATGGAAAAGTTGAAAATTCTAAAGGTTTTTTGATATATACTGAAAGAAGCAAAATCATAAATGAGATCGCCAGAGTCAATGCAATAAACATATCCATAAAGAATGGAGATATTGGAACGATCATAACTCCGAGGATTAAAATTAATCCCAGTGCCATTCCTAGCTCAGCTTGTTTTGAAAATAATTTAATTTTTTCGAACATCTAGTTATCCTCTAGCTTAATGCTTTCTTATTTTTCTTAATTTTGTAAACAAATGCAAGTATCTCTGCCACTGCTTTATAAAGTGACCTAGGAACTCCCTCGCCAACTTTAACTGTCTTATAAAGAGCTCTTGCAAGCGGAACATTTTCAACGATTGGTATATTATGTGCTTTGGCAATTTCTCGGATTTTCATAGCAAGATGATCTTGCCCTTTACCGATGATTTCTGGAGCAACCATCGTATCTCCATCATACCTTACAACAATACTAATATGAGTAGGGTTTGTAATAATGACATCAGCCAATGGAACATCAGCAATCATTCGCTTATTAGCCATCTCTCTTTGAATTTGACGAATTTTATTTTTGATTTCAGGAGAACCTTCTTGCTCTTTATGTTCCTGCTTCACTTGTTGTTTCGTCATTTTAAGTTTTTCTTTATATGCATGTTTTTCCCAAGCAAAGTCAGCTGCGGCGACAATTGCAAGGCCTAACATAATACTCATAGCTAACTTCAGTGCAAACATCTTTCCAAAACTTAATGATTCAGCAGCCTCTGAGTGAAGAAATCCTACAAATGTTTGCATATTTTGAGACATCACAAAATATGTAATCCCAAGAACGATTCCAAATTTCATAAGTCCTTTAACAACTTCAACGATTGCTTTTTTAGAGAATATCTTTTTGAAACCTGCAATTGGATTAAGACGATCAAATTTTAAAGTTAAAACTTCTGGTGAATAGAGAATTCCAATTTGTCCCATCTGAGCGACAATTCCAAGTACTAATGAAGTTGCAAAAACAGGAAGAACTGCTTTTCCACCTACAATAAAAGTTTTTGTAAGGATTTGCTTCCCCATTTCTTGACCGTAGGCTTTCGTAATTTCTAGACTATAAAGCCACTGTATGTACTCAGCGAGTAACTCAAAGATATAAAGTGTAGAGAAAATAAGCACAGCAAAAGTCCCAGTGAGAATAAGCACACTGTTAAGCTCCTTACTGGAAGCAACATCACCCTTTTTCCTAGCATCGTCTATGCGCTGCTGGGAGGGGTCTTCTGTTTTTTCGCCTGAATCGTCTGACACTGACTAACTCCTATATAACAAACTGGAACCACTCGCCCAGTCTGTCGACATACATTTGGTATGCCACTGTGAAAAATTCTTCTGAGATTGCAAAAAATACTAGAAGTCCAATTCCGATATTCACAACAAAACTCACCATTAAAATATTCATTTGTGGAATTGTTCTAGCAACAATTCCCATGACCAAGTTCAAAAGAAGGTTTGTAAAAAGAATCGGACTTGCAAGTAAAAATGCCGCTTCAAATACTCCCTTAAAAAAACTGTCGTAAAAAATATGAATCTTTGAAAAGTTTCCAAGATCCAACATGCTTATACTAAAAAAAGAATTTAACACTCCTTTAAACATTGGAAGAAGTGCACCTGAACTTAAAATCATTACAATAATTGTCCACTGAATAATTCTTTCAAATGGACCTGTTTTTGAAACAAACGTTGGATCAAAATAACTAACTGATGCGAATCCAATTTGTTGAGTCATTACTGATCCACTTGCAATAAAAAGGTTCATAATACTTTTAACTAGAAACCCAATTGCTAAACCTACTACTGTGTGAAAAATGGTGAGGTACCAAAAATTGTTAGCACCTATTATATTTACTTCATTAACTAAAGTTGCCTGAACAACGGGAAAAAAAGCATAAGATATTACTAAACTTGATAATATTTTTACAATTCCTGGTACTGCAGCATTATCAAAGATAGGAAGTTGAAAAATAATAGCAAGCCATCTAGAGAACGATACCCAAAATGCAATCAAAACTGTGTAGTCTATGACTGAGACATCGATCATTTTCTAATTACCTCTCCATTACAACGGTAGGAATACTCACATAAAGATCATGAGTAAAAGAAGTAAGTGTCTCCATCATCCAAGGACTCAACATAATGAGTGATACGATAATAACCAAAATCTTTGGAATAAATGAAAGAGTTTGCTCATTGATTTGAGTTACCGCTTGAAAGAGTGAAACAAGGATACCGACAACAAGTGCTCCCAGTAACATTGGAGCTGCTAACATCATTGTGACTTTCATTGCTTGATTGGTAATTTCTACTGCAAATGTATTGTCCATAATTGCTCCTAGGCCTTTGCCTAATTAAAAGATCTTAAAATTGAACCTGTTACCAACGACCATCCATCAACAAGAACGAAAAGTAGAAGTTTAAAAGGCATTGAAATAATAACAGGTGGTAACATCATCATCCCCATTGCCATTAGAACTGATGCAACGACCATATCTAAAATCAAAAAAGGAATATATAAAAGAAAGCCGATTTGAAACGCCGTCTTTAATTCTGAAATAATAAATGCTGGAATTAGAAAGTGAATTGGTACGGCGTTAATATCATTTGGAGCCGCAGTACCAGTTACATCATAAAAAAGACCAATATCAGCTTTTCTAACTTGTGATTGCATAAAGGCACGGAGATCTTTTTCAATTCCCTTAACCGCTTGCATTGAAGTAATTTTTTTATTCATCAAAGGAGTGATCGTATTATTATAAATCGACTCTCCAGTTGGCTGCATTACGAAGACAGAAAGAAATAATGCAAACCCTATCAATAACTGATTGGGCGGCATGCTTTGCGTCCCGATTGCTTGTCTCATGAATGAAAGTACAACGATAATTCTTGTAAACGATGTACATAGAATAATAAATGCTGGTGCCAATGTTAAAACCGTGAAAAGAACCACCACTTGCATTGTATCTACAAGGTCAGTCCCCTGACCGAAATTAACACTTAACCCAGGTAAATTTACATTGTTGTTTTGTGCAAAAGCAAAAGCGGGCATCATAAAGAGCACCGCGAATACTAATAATTTGAATTTTGAGATTGTTCGTCCTAAACAACTCATACTTAACCGTCCTGGTTTAACTTTATTGGAGTGGCTTTAAGCCTTTAACTTTTTTCTTAATTTGATCAGAAAATTTAACTCTATCTTTTGTTCCAATAAAATCCGAAAGTGAAGATTGCTTATTTGACTGAGTAATATCTTCTTTAATTTTTATTTTTGAAACTAACTTTTGATCACCATCTGCATCTCCAAGTGAATCATCAAAATTATTTCCTGCGATAATTTTCTCTCCATCTTTTATAAGACCTGATACATCATTGATTTCTGATATAGCGTGAATCCCTGCGTCGGTGTTGCTGACTAAGAAGACTTGGTTATGTGCTCTTATTAGCATTAAACTTTTCTTTGGAGCAATAAAAGTCTGACTAAGAACAGTAACTTGATCAGTTTTATTTAGAAATCCTAATTTTCCTTTTTTAATTACACCTTTTTTCATTAAAGTGATGACTCCGTAGAAGAGTAGAAGTACTACCCCTAAGAATGCAACAAACTTGCCAGCGTATGTCATGAAAGAGAATGAGCTTTTTCCACTACTTAGTGGTGCTTTCTTAGCTGTTTTAACATCAACTGGTGCCGCTTTATTGGCAGCTTGGCTAGATTGAGTCGTTTTGACCTTATCAATATTTTTTATTGAATTTGCATTAGCTGCAAAGCTCTTCTCTTGATCTATAAGAGAGTTTAGGTAATCTTCGTTAAGAAGATCTTTTGCTACAGGCGAAGCCTTTCTGATTGATGTTGGCGACGTTTCAGCGACCTTATTAGATACTTTAGGCTTAGTCGTAATATAAGCTGACTCAGCTTTTAATTTTGGAAATGTTAAAAGGATCTTGTTGTCTTTTATAACTAGTGAAACCTTGTCTTTCACTTTATCGATTGTGAAAGGAAGAATAGTTTTTACTTTCGTAACATTAGATCTTCGTTGAGTTGCTTTAATTCTTGTGTGTCTGTTATTAGTAACAAAATTTACTTTTCTGTTTATAGACTTTTGGATTCTAGAGTTAGGAATAAGAACATCAACAGAGTTTAAATTTACATTTAACTCTGGATAATCAACCAAGTTCCCTGAATAACTAATCGTAAGTATGCCACGACCATTTTCAGTTTTTAAATCTAAATCTTTAACTGTAATTTTAGCAAAAGAGCTAAAACTTAGAGTTAAAAAACATAGAGTTATAAAAGCGTAAATTTTCATCATAATAACTACCTTACTACTTAAGTGTTTCGATTCTTTCTAAAGGACTAATAATATCTGTCAGTCTGATTCCAAATTTTTCATTCACAACCACTACCTCTCCTCTTGCAACAAGCTTGCCATTGACAAGAACCTCTAGTGGTTCTCCTGCAAGTTTATCGAGCTCTAAAACAGAGCCTTGTCCGAGTTGAAGTAGATCCTTGATGACAACATTTGCACGTCCTAGCTCAACGCTAACTTTTAAAGGAATATCTAAAATAAAATCTAAGTTTTGAACTTTGAGTTTATTAAGGGCATCATCACCAGTTTTGATCTGATCAGCAATTTGAGAAATTGCCTCTTTTTGATCTGCACTAATGGGTGTTACATTGTTTTGCTCTTCGCTCATAACTAGTCCTCTATCCTTTTAGTAATTTGTACTGCTCTATTTCCTTTGTACTCTCCAATCAAACAACTAAGCTTTTTAGAGCCTTCGATTTCGAGAGTTAATTCTCCGGAGACTTCCTGACTTAAAGGAATTATATCTCCTACTTGAAGACTAACTAAGTCTCCAACACTCATTGTTGTATCGCCAAGCTTAACAACAGCTTCGGCCTCAGCAAATTTTACGTGCTCTTGAAATGACTGAGTCCAAAGAGAATCAACAGTGTCATTTTCAGACTGATAACTTGAACTAAGTTTTTGCTTAATTGGCTCGATTGTTGAGTACGGAATAACAACCATGATCGTTCCAGAAGCTGATTCAAACTCAACTTCAAATGTTGTCGTAATAATTACATCCGAGGGTGGAACTACTCCAACAAACTGTGGATTAATTTCTGTTCTCGAATATTGAGCATCAATTTTATGAACCGGTGCCCATGCTTCTTCAAGATCTGTAATGGCCATATCCATAACTCTTCTCATGAAAGAGAGCTCGATTGATGTAAATTCTTTACCTTCAATTTTAGTAAATGGTCTATCGGTTCCACCAAAGTAAGAGTCAATAATTGCGTAAGCTAACTTTGATTCAAACACGATAAGAGCAGGACCTCTTAGCTCGTTAAATCTCATAATACACATACAACTTGGTATCGGAAGAGTGTTAACGAATTCACCGAACTTTAAAAGGTCGGTAGAGATCATAGATATTGTTGAAATTTTTCGAAGTGAATTTGATAGTGAAACTCGAAAAGATCGAATGAAACGCTCATAGATGATTTCAAGAATAGGCATCCTTCCACGAATAACCCTGTCTTGATTTGTTAAATCATAAGGCTGAACGTTTTCAGAACCATCATCATCATCGTAATCATCATCAAAGTCATCTATTGCACCACCGAGCTCATCTGACTCATCATCATTTACGGCGCTTAATAGTGCATCAACTTCGTCTTGACTAAGAACTTGACTCATTGCTGTCCCCTCCTGGGCTTCTTCTTGAAGAGCATCCTACTCTTCACAACTTATTTTACTTTAAACTAACGGTGTTAGTTTATTTGAAATCCTACATAAAAAACGTCAACAACTTTGCCGTCAATTAAGTATGCGTTTATCGCTGACTTTATTTGTTCTTTCAAATAAAGTTTCCCGTCTCTCTTTAATAAATCCTCAGGTCTTTTTGAATTAAGAATACTAATGACTGTATCTCTAATCTGAGGTTTTCTTGCTTCTACTTCTGTTGAGTCTGAATCTTCACTCATCTTCAAAACAGCTTGAAGTCTTACATATCTTCTTGGTCCGTCACCTTGGGCCAAATTAACTGTGAATGTTTCTAGATCAAGAAGCGATTCCTTCTTAAGATCCTCTGTTGGTAGTGCTTCGGAAGCGAGGTCTGGGTTAACATTATTACTTTCAGCAAGTAGTTTTGTTAAATCCGGCTTATTCGATTCCATTTCCATAAACTTGTATTGCATGAATGCAACAGCACCTAAAGCGAGCATGTTTAAAACAAGGAGAATAGCTACCAATGGATTTTTTGAACTAGGTGTCTTAGCTGACTTTACTTCAGAACCTTGAGTGTTTTCTTCTTCGGCCATTTATCCCTCTCCTAGGTTAACCAATTCAGGCAAAAATCCTATGCCCTTATGTCAAAATTATAGCTGTTCGCTGACTTTAGATCAAGTAGTTACTGCCGATAGAGAAATTTCTGCCTAAAAAAGTTTAAACCTTTGTGCAGATTTGGTTAATTATCGTCAAATTAATGACTTACCAAGATTTATTTAGGAGAAAATATTGCCGATCAGAGTGATCCACATTCCAGAAAGTGCAATTATGTTGAGTACAAAGCTCAACATTCTCAATGGAAGCAAGTTTATAGTTAAATGAACAGCTGATAGCAAAAGACGAGATATAACGAAAAACCAAGCCCAATACTCGACAACTGATGTTAGTTGGAACTGCATCGCTACAAGACAGCTTATATAGAAGAGGACTGGTAATTCCAAAAGATTATTATAATGCCGTGAATACCTAATCATTTTTTCAGGAAGTGGAAGATCACTTATATTTTGATAGATCTGAAAATAGCCAGCTTTAACAGTTCCATTTTTCACAGCACTTATTCGCACATATGCCATTAGTACTAGAGAGAGAATTGTTAATCCAAATAAGATTGTTATCGGTAATATCAGTTCCATGCTTTCTCCAAATAAAAAAGGGAGACCAAAGTCTCCCCATCTTATATTTTAATTGATTTTAAAAAATCAAATTAGAACATTTCTTTCCAAGCTTTTCCTGGACGGAATTTTGGAAGAGTTTTTGCTTTAATTTTGATCTTTTCACCAGTTGCTGGGTTTACACCAGTTCTAGCTGCTCTTTTAACTTTTGTAAAAGTACCGAAACCTACTAGAGATACATCGTCACCTTTTTTAACAGCTTTTTTGATCGTATCTAAAGTTGTGTTGATGAATTGATCTGCATCTTTTTTTGTTAAGTGGCTAAGTACTTTGTTTGAAAGGATAGCTTCTACTAATTCTTTTCTGTTCATGTGAACTCCTAATGTCAGTGTTAATAATACTATAGAGAAATCATTACGAATTTTTAGGTCTATGGCAAACTTTTTTTTGTAATAATTACATAAAAAGACAAAATAAATAAAAAAGTATGAAATGCTTACCGCCCCTCTCCTATTGGCTTGCCACAAAATTCAATATTATATATAAAAGTTATTCACAAAAGGACATCGATGAAAGCAGCTCTAGTACTGAGTTTTACAGTATTTTCATTTCTATTCATCACTGGTTTTTCATCAGATAATCTTTCTATCTATTGGGAAACACAGGTCAATAGAGCGGGACTAGAACTTTCCGAACAGTCCTTTTGTTTTGAAGACGAGACTGGAATATATGGTCAAAATATTGACCAAGTGACGAAACCAGCATCTGTATCAAAGCTATATACAACACTTTGGGCCATAGAGAGGCTTGGACCTGATTTTCGCTTCCAAACTAATTTTAATATTGTTGGAGATGAACTTTATATCTCTGGGGGCTTTGATCCTTACTTCGTTTCTGAAAATATCATGCTAATTATGGATACAATTTCTAAATCTGGGATAAAGAAGCTTTCAACCATTCACTTTGATAGTGCATTTTCATATAACTGGACAAATGACTCCAACAAAATCTCAAAAAGGCTTTTAAAAATATTTAATACACGTCACTGGGATCAACTTTTAAAGCAAACATACCACCAAGTTAATAAGCACCTTAAAAAAAATGGTAAAGATCAATTGGTCTTCTCATCTTTTACTGTTGGTAGGATTGCATTTTCCAAAACAGTCATTACAAATGCAGATTTGAGCTTCTCATTTATGTCTTCTCCGATAGTTAAACATTTAAAGCAAGTTAACATGTATTCAAATAATTTTTATACTGATGCTGTATTTAATTATCTTGGTGGAGAGAAGAACTTTAACGATTATATATCAGAAAAGCTTAATACTAATTCAAGTGAAATATACTTCTATACAGGCTCGGGACTGGGTGACAACTACACTACTTGTAGACTGACTCTAAGAATGCTGGAGGAGCTTGAATTAACTCTATCCAAGCTAGCTATAGAAAAAGTTAAGATTATGGCCGTTCCGGGAAGTGATGCTGGAACAATGGAGAAGAGATTTAGAGGTAAATTTAATAAAACTATTGTTGCTAAAACTGGAACTCTTAATGATACATCTGCATTTTCTGGATATATCTTGAATAAAGTTAAAACAAGGTTCGCAGTTCTAAATAAAACAACTCCACATGCAGATAAGACCTCTGTAAGAATTCTTCAAGACAATATTGTAAAAGAGTATATCAGAAAAAATGGCGGCTCAAATCCTGTGCTATATTCTCCAGGTGATTACATTTCAATTGAAGATTCACGGGTATCTAATCTACAGTAATATTTAGTCTAAGTTATAATCGCTTCAGGTTCTTGATGTTTCAGAACATCCCTCGTGGCTTTGCCATTCATACATCTAACTTTCTTTACAGCTCACCACAACTTTTGATTTTACATTTGAACAATCAACGTAGGATTGTGCACGATCTAAAGTTTAGTATCAAAAGTGGCAAGAGTTTTGAAATGGAAAAGCTTTATTATTGAGAATTTGAATTATTTATTCTTACTTTTTTAACGGAAGGATTCTATAAAAAAGCCCACTATAAAAGTGGGCTTTCTTAATCAAAGTTATTTATCACACAAAAAGATTAGATCTTTCCACGTTTCTTAAGTTCTTCAATAATTCCATCAAAGTGGCTAGCAGGATATGCTCCTCTAACAGGTACACCATTTAAAAGAAATCCTGGAGTTCCGTTAAAACCAAATTGCTTAGCTTCTGCAAGATCCTCTTGAATTCTTTTTTGTACTTCTTCCGATTTAATATCTTTTGCAAGTTTACTCATGTCAGCACCTAATTTTTTAGCTACGACTTTGAAGAATTTCTCACCTTGTCTAAGTTTCCCTTGGTTTTCATAAAGTTCATCATGAAATTTTGCAGCAAGGTCTTCTTTTTGCAATCTTAGTGCTTCATAATACTGAGAAGCTGGCATTGCATTTGGGTGAAATGAAAGTGGAAGGTGTTTATAAACAAATCTGATCTTCCCTTTATATTTCTCCATTAATTCCATAACTGTTTGGTATCCTCTTTTACAGTACGGACACTCAAAGTCAGAATATTCAATCAGAGTAATTTTAGCGTCCTTGTTTCCTCTAAACATTTCATCATCTCTGATTTGTGCTTTTAGTGGATTGTTGAAGCTATCTTCAAGTTGTTTTTTCTCATCATTTTGTCTTTTTTCTGCCTGTCCAGCTTGAGCTGATTTTACGGCTTCATTCAATGCTTCAATAAATTCACCTGGGTTTGCTTTAATCGCATCTGTTAAGACATCAGGGTTCTTACTTAAAACTTCTTTTAACTGCTCTTTGTTTATCTGTTGGCATGATGCTACAGAGAAACAAAGAATAAATAGTAAACTTAGTAATTTCATCTTTCTTCCTTTTTTATATTATTAATAAAAACTATCTTTTTATTATTATTGATGTTGTTTATTATATCGGCAATAACATATTTTTATAAAGCAAATTAGCAACTTGTTACACTTTGTTACTCTTTAGAGTCTCTTCATCACTGGGTTCTATCTCTCTGCACACCTGATCAAGGTACTTATTAAACGCTCTACTATATGGACGAATATGAGGATAACCAACAAGGTGGATTCGTGCATTACTGTTTCCTTTCATAAAAGATCTCATTGTTGAGAAGAAACCAAATACCGCTCCACTTACTTTCCCGTAAAGGTGAATAGAGAGACTCATATAACAAGAAAGTAGTATTGCAATCGCCATATACTGAACAGAGTCATACAACTCCTCTTGATTTTTTAAAAAGTAAGCCACTTCTTTTCCACTTTTTGGAATTGTTGAAATAGCCAATTCAATTACGGATTGATAAACCTCCGTAGTAATAAAAGAGATGAAAACTATTGTACAAATTGCTATCATTAATACAAATAGACTAAAGTGAAAAAAGAATACTCTATCAAAGACTGGACCTCTTACTTTTGAAAAAGCGGGAGGTATACTATTGGATACCATTTTTTTATTTGATCTGACCCCTCTCAAATAATCGAAGAAAAACTCACTAAAACCAGTAAGTAATTTATAATCAGAAAAAGCATCCGGATTGTATTCTGCTTTAGTATCTTCTACAGCACTTTCACAAAAATCCCCAATAATCTTAAATGGTCTCAAAAGTATTTTTGCTAAGTAGATTCCAGCAAAGAAAAGTAATATATAAAAAACTAAAAGGTACCAAAAGTTTTTAACTAGTCTTGACCCCACGTAATCAAAAAATGCTGAATCCATGCCTTCAATCTTAAAGAAACCATTGGCCTCAAAATACGTATTATTAACTGACATTAGTAGCCAGATTGCATAGACAACAAATATCGCACATATTAGATACGCCGTAGATACCTTAAGCGCTGTCGCTAGAATAAACTTCGAGTCCTCGGACTTAAAAAGCTTTTCCTTCTTAATTTTGCTAACTATTGGATTTATCATTGGGTCAATTATATCCAAGTGTTCTAAAATTACTCTAGCGGTAATTTCTACCGTCAAAAGTCACTGAGCATGTAAGTTTTACATCTATAGAGCTTTCACATTGGTTCAAATGGCAAGGTGTGTTATTTTATTTATGCAGAAACGATTTATCGTTTTTGTACTCTCTCTCTCTCTCAATTGCGCAAAACTTCGGTTTTGCGCATTTTTTTGTCTTTTTTAATAAATTAAAATAATGGAATATCTTTAGGTGGAAGTGTCTCTAAATACTTATCAATTCCAGTGGCGATAGCTTGAGCGTAATTTTCAATGAATTTCTTTGATTGCAGTTTCTTCAACTCTTTAGGATTAGACATAAATCCAGCTTCAATCAATACGCCCGGTCTTTTAGACAAGGCAAGCACGTAAAATAGACCAGGCTTAATGCCTCTATCTTTCATTCTAAACTTCTTCTCTACTTTCTTTAATACTTCGCCGTGGACAAAGTTTGCAAGCTTCTTTGAACTTGGAACTGTTTTTTGTATAACGAGATCAATAAGAATCTGATTTACAACTTTTTCTGCACCCAATAGATATTTATTCTCTACGTTTTCAACTTTTTCTATCGCTTTGTCTGCATGATTATCGAGGTAGTAAGTTTCAAATCCACTATATTGATTTTCAGTTGCTGAGTTAAGATGGATCGAAATAAATAAATCAGCTTTCACAGTCTCGGCCATGTTTGCTCTTTCATTGAGAGTAACAGTTCTATCAATACTTCTTGTAAGGTAGGTTGTGTGCTTTTTTTCAAGTTTAGATTTAACGCTTTTTGCTAGTCTTAATGCGAGGTCTTTTTCATACACATTAACTGTTTGTTTTACGCCATTTTTCTTTACCCACACACGCGTTAATGCCCCAAGTTCTTCTCCACCGTGACCTGGATCAATTAGAACAACAAATGCCTGTGCACAAAAGCTTATGAGAATTAAAGGCAGGAAAAACTTCATAGTCTAATAGATCTTTTTAAGGCTGTGCTCAGGAAAGTAATGAGATAATATTTGCTTGTAAGTATAACCTCTTTTAGCAAGTTCGAAAGCTCCATACTGACATAAACCGACGCCGTGGCCGAAGCCCTTGCCTTCAAGTTTAACGGAGTCACCTTTATCGGAAATTTGAAAATAATTTGAAGCTGCTTTCTCTCTACCCAGAAGTGATCTCAGTCTAGATTTTTTAACCTGGAGTTGTCTCTCGTCGTCATAAACTCTTATATATGCTCTACTCTTAGAGTCTGTCGTCATTCTGAATTGAGAAAGCTTATTACTTTGAAGAGATTCTTTATGATATTTTATTAAAGTTTTATTTACCATATTTTTAAATTTTGATTTCTTAACTGTATGTGACCAGTTTTTCTTTCCATGTTTATGACAAAATGGACAATCTACCGACTGATAACCCTTTACATAGTTTGACCATACTTGATCAGGTCGAAGTGTCTTTCCTCCACACTTTGAATGAAAGAATATAGGTGTAAGTTCAGAAGCACCAATAACTAGTACCTCACCTTTAGTTTGTTTTGATGCCATAGTCGTTGAAGCTGTTGTATCAAAGAAAGATCCATTAACTTGATGTTTTTCTGAGTTTTCAAGATCGTAGAAGACATTGAATCCATTATTTTTAGAAACCTGTTTTGTTACCATCTTGTGATAAGCATAACTTCTCGCTGCAACGGCTTGGGCTTTTAATGCTTCCAGTGGCCATACAGGACTCATCTCTTTTGAAAGCAATGAGCTTATATATATTTCTAATGGGATTTGATTAATAAGGTCACAGCCTGTGCGATTAATAGAAGTAACAATACTTAATTTACCTACGTAGCCTGTTTTATTCCACTTTATAAGACCAGTCTCAGAAGCAAGCGAAGTAAGCATTAAAGGTTTATGTCTTTTAAGTTTTTTTAAAATTGGGTCACAATTAAAAGAGATGCTCTTTCTTCCAGGAAAAACCTTCTTTGGAATATTGCCTCTGATTTCTTGTTTTATGTCTGATCCAGACAGTGAAATTTGATGAAGAGACCTTCCTATACGCACTTTTATCTCAGGTTCACTCGCTATTAAGTGCGAGCTAAAAGTAGTAAGAAGTAATAAATTCAATCCTAGAATTCTCATCTCGATAATTGTATCGATAAAGCGCAATGATTTCAAGGGTCTATTACGTTAACTTTTCCATAGCTTTTTGCATGTCCACCCAAGTGATACTTTTCATGTGTGGAGCGGAATTTAGCAGACTTGGGGAGAATAATGGCATGATTTCAGTAGAAAACTCTCCAATCGTAAGGGGGTAAAAATTCCCATGTAAATCTTTGAGTCTCTCTTTGGTGTCAATTAGTCCATGACTAGCGGACACCCCAAGAGTGATAACTAGCTTTGGCTTAAAGTAAGTAATCTCTGATAAGACAAGCTCTGTTAAGTCTGTTCCAGTTTTATCCTTATCGAAAGTAATCGCCGTGAGAAGAAAACTAGAATCTGTAAGCTTCATAGCTCCAACCATTTTAGAAAATAGTATGGCCGTACTTTCATCAAAGAGTGCCTTGAATTGTCCTAGTTCATCTTCAGCTGATAAATCGATATCTAATAGATTATCAGATACAAAGATCACATCTACATCTCTATCAGTTAGTAACGCGTCTCCGTACCTTGCCATAAATGAAGACTTATTGGACAAACTTTCAATCTTATCCCGAGTAAGTTGGTCGGGCTTCTCGAACTGAGCAACTGAAGCTTTAGCTGAGATTTCAATATTATCTAGAGTTACTGAATTGTTATTATTAAGCGATATCAAGTTTTCGCTAAAGTCTTTCAATGACTCTATTACTTTAGCTTTTTCTGATTCAGGTTTTGGGCTTGCAGATACCTTAGTCAGACCTTCAACAGCCCTGTATGACCATGTGACGGGAAATAGCCTATTCCTGTACTCTCTTCCTTTGGCCCTCGTTAAGTTGGCTTTCTGAAGGTTACGCAATGCTTCTTTGTAGCGTTGTTCCATAAGATTAGTTATCACGATCAGACACTATTTTCCTAGCTTTATTTAATCTCACTAATTTTTAAAGAGAATCCATCCTGAGACGAAAAGTTAATTAGTTGGTACTTGTTATGGAGAACATATATGTCTAAAGAAGTTAATTTTAAATTTGAACGTTTTGAAGAATATTACGGTTCAGCGGAAGATGTGAAAAAGACAATGAGTGAATGTAAAGTATGTGGATCAAAACTCTTATTGAGCCATATGCCAGATTACAAGAACCTACTTGTTCAAGAAACAGCTCGCTGTATTGATTGTGGATCTGGAAACAGAAAAATCATCCACGTTTTAAACTAGTTATTGATCTTCGGCATGTAGGTAATCATAAACCTTTCTTGCATGCCTAATTTCTAAACCAAGAAAATTTTGAATCTCCCCTACATTTTTTTTTAAAAGCTCATCTTTACTCATAGTAAGATTTGAAAGTATTTGTTTTTTTACTTTATCATTGAGTCCTTTAATATCTTCAACCCAAGTTTTTATAATTCTTTTCTTCTCTGTTTTATGGTGAAGACGTCTACTAAATCTATGAGCTTCATCTCGCATGCTCACAACAATTTTAAAAAGTGCGGGACATTTATTTAAAATGTATGGATTACTTCTTCCAGGAATAATTAATCTCTCTTCAGAATTTGAAATCTCTTTCGCCCTTAAGTTTCCTCGAGTTAAATCTCTTGCCTTGGCGATACCAACGACAGGAATTGAGATTTCAAACTCGTCTAAAACTTTCTGAACACAATTAACCTGAGCAATTCCTCCGTCTACAATGAATACATCCGGAAGATTTTTATGTTTTATTCTTCTTCCAAATACCTCCTGCATCATCGCGAAGTCATTATTTCCCTCTGGTCTCTCTTGCATATGATAATGGCGATATGCTTTTTTATCAGCGACACCATCGTGATAGACAATCTGAGCAGCCGTAGGTGATTTCCCCTGCCAAACGGCAATATCGTAACATTCTAAAGTAATAGGTCTGGCCTTCAAGCTAAGAAGTTCTTTTAGACGATTGAGTCCGACATAGACACTATCCTCATTTTTAATTCTCATTTTTTGAGTTTCGATGGCATTATTTTTGGTCGTATCTATGAGGCTAGAATACTTACTAGATCCAGTTTCAACTTTTAACTTAATATCACCTTCACTCATTCGTATAAGAGCTTGCTCAAATACTTTCGCATTGTCGTTATCAAACGAGGCGATTATTCTTTCGGGAAAAATTTCATCGTTATTCGCATAGTGCTGTACAAGAATTTGAAGAACTTCCTCTTCAGTACTTTCCATAAAGTCGGACAAAGGAAAATGGAAATTACGATGTCCAAGCAAGGCTCCACGTCTAATCATATAAAGACTAATATCAACTTCTTTTTCACCTTCAAAGTATGAAACAATATCGACATTTTTTTCGTCCATAAATTCAACACTTTGATCGTAAGAGCTCATAGTGAATGACTCTAATTGTGTGATGTAATCTCTCATCATAGCAGCGTGTTCAAACTTCTCAAGTTCAGCAAGCATCAACATTTTTTCAGTGAGATATTCCATCGATTTTTTAGCTTTTCTTTTTCCTCTGAGAAAATCAACGGCGAGTTCTAGGTCATTAAAATACTTATCACTTCTGTGTTCCATCACACATGGAGCCTGACACTGTTTCATTTGAAATAAAATACAAGGAGTAGTTCTTGAATTAAATTCATGAATTGAACAGTCTCTAAGTTCAAAGGCTTTAGTTAAAACCTTTATTGTTGCCCCAATATTAGAACCAGTTGGATAAGGTCCGTAGAGTTCAACATTTTTCTTTTTCTTTGGTCGTCTTACATACTCAATTTTTGGATAGGATTCGTTCTTATTTATTTGAACATATGGGTAAGACTTGTCGTCTTTAAGTCTAATATTGTATTTGGGCTTGTGTGTCTTAATCAGATTGTTCTCTAGAACATAAGATTCTGCATCAGAGTCAGTAATAATAAAGTCAAAAGTCTCTATATGACTGACTAAAATTTGAGTTTTGGCATTTTTGGCTGATTTGTTGAAATAACTTGTTACGCGGGACTTCAAATTCTTGGCTTTCCCGACATAGATCACTTCACCGACTTTATTGAGCATGAAATAACAGCCCGGATTTTTCGGAAGTGTATTCGCTTGAGCTAAAAGGTCAAGCATATGCTTTTGTCTGAGAGATTTCTTTACTGTAGCCATTAAGTTCGATAAAATATGATCTGTTTATAATTCAGACAATAGCTCAATACGTAGAATATTTCTATGCCTATTTTGTGAAGTCATTCAAAAGTTAAAAAAGGATAATTAATGTCTAAGTACTCAGCTGGAAAAGAGGTTATTTCTTATTGCGGAAAGTGTAAGTTGGCCCTGGCCCACATCATCGTTTCCATGAAAGATGAGAATACACTTGGGAAGGTTACATGTAAGACTTGTAACGCAACTCATATGTACAAAGATCCTGCTACTAAAACGAAGAAAGTTCGTGCAAAGAAACCAGCAACAGGAAGAACTAGAGCAAAGTCAGTTCCAGTTAATGAACTATGGACTGATGCTATCAAGAAAGCTTCTGGTAAGGCAAAAGATTATTCTATCAGAGAAACATTTGAAGCAAATGATATGATCGATCATAAAAAATTTGGTCCAGGTATTGTTCAAGCTTTAGTTGATGGAAAAATCGAAGTTTTATTTCAGCACGAGATTAAAACTTTAGTTCACGGAATAAAGTAATTAAGGAAAGGCTTTGAAAATCACTCGTTCTTTTATGCAGCGTTTTTCAAAGTCTATCACCACTCCCTTTCTCTATGCAGCCATTGTCATTCCACTAGACACATCTTCTTGGAAACATATTGATTTTGGAAAAATAAAAAAAAATGAAGTTACCTTCAATAAAAATATAACTTTCAATGTCGACAACTCATCATCATTTCTTATTCATAATTTAAAGAGCCCTCAAATAATAAAATCCATTACAGTTGAGATTGATGTATCTAAAACTCTTGATATAGAAGCTGATTCCGATGACTATCCTTTTAAATTAGGACTCGTTATTGAAGGTGATAAAAATCTCTCTGGTATGAAAAAGTTTTTTGCACCTAAGTGGATTAAAGATGTTTATAAATTTGCTGGTAACAACAAAGGGCTAGATCATATTGAAATGTTTATTGCGACTTTTAATAAAGATCTTCAAGGTAAAAAAAGAGAGCATCAAAAAAGTGATCTTTTTATAGAAAACTTTGTCTTCAGCTTAAAAAATAAGGGCATCCAAAGATTCACTTATAAATTAGATAGCCCGATTAAAGCCACTGCTCTTTGGTTAAGCGCTGACGGTGATGGTTCTAATGCAAAGTTTACTACAACTATTAAATCAATTACTTTTAATCAATAAAAAAGGCTCCTTTTTAAGGAGCCCTAAATTATTTTTTAATATTAAGTTTATTTAGAATCCAAAACCAAATCCCATTGTCATACCGTAACCCATGTTTGAAGGTGAGTAAGGACTATATCCGTATCCACCGTTTCCACCATAGCCACCGTATTGACCATAAGCTCCTCCGCCACCAGCACCATATAGATTTTGTGCTGCTTGACCGTAAGAGTTTTGCAGAGCTGCTTGTTGATAATAACTATCTTGTCCAAGAGCTTGTTGATTTAAAGCATAACTTTGTTGGATGTTTCCGAATTGACCTTGGCCACCGTTCCATCCACCAGAACCATTAAAGTATGAACCAGTACCTTGACCCCAAGGAACTGTTCCTTGACCCATAGATCCACCGCCACCCCAAGGGTTACCGTACATTCCACCAGTGTTTCCGCCGTACATTCCACCGCCGAATTGACCACCATTATATCCAGGGTATCCAGAACCTAATCCGCCACCGATATTAATTCCTAATCCACCGCCAGGTCCACCGAAACCACCGCCGCCGAAGCCACCAGGTCCACCGAATCCACCGCCGCCGAAGCCGCCAGGTCCAACAGGTCCACTATATCCAGGACCACCGAATCCAAAGCCTCCGCCAGGTCCACCGAACCCACCAGGTCCGCCGAATCCACCGCCTACTCCAAATCCACCACCAGGTCCACCGAAACCACCAGGTCCGCCGAATCCACCGCCGCCAAAGCCGCCAGGTCCACCGAATCCACCGCCGCCAAAGCCGCCAGGTCCACCGAATCCACCGCCGCCAAA